>Ga0335085_10001022_pt1 | contig 66159 bp, 56 predicted proteins | sample Lox_Sample_45_FD_206712 | JGI IMG/M metagenome (GOLD analysis project Ga0335085, IMG submission 206712) | Soil microbial communities from Loxahatchee National Wildlife Refuge, Florida, United States - Lox_Sample_4.5 | ecosystem: Environmental > Terrestrial > Soil > Wetlands | place: USA... | reverse complement strand
GGCTTTTCATGCTTACGGCTATTGGGATCTTGAGGCTGGCCGCGATGACGAGCGCATCATCGGGCGCGGCGTAGAAATGTGCGAGTTCTGCTCAGCAATGAAGTGTTATTCTTGCGTGATCACTTAGCAGTAATTGCTTCGACGGGATTTGGCACGTCGGGCTTGGGAAAGCATCCCCCAGACGCCCAGAAAGACTCCGTGACGATCACCCTGAGAGTCTATGACTACGTCCACGAGAATCGTTCGGCATTGCTTCTTGCTGAGGGCGAAGTCGAAGCCACCAGAATACTCCGGCAAGCGGGCGTGAACTCACGTTGGGTGGATTGCCCGACCTCGCGCGGTGAATCCAACAACTACCCCGATTGCTACGAGCCCTGGCAAGCAAACGACTATGTCTTGGAGGTACTGCCCGACGCAATGGCTGTCTTGGTGGGAACAGCAGAAGACGCACTAGGGTGGGCAGCCGCCTGCATTGGGCCCTACTGCACGGCCATTGTCTTTTACGACCGCGTGATGGGTTTGGCCAGCGGCACCACTGCCGCCGCGTCGGTCCTCCTGGGCCGCGCCATGGCCCATGAGATTGGCCATCTGCTTTTGGGCGCGAACGCGCATTCCACCACCGGCATCATGCGCGCTTCTTGGTTTCCCCTTGAACTACGTCTGAAGGCGGGCCCTGCCATGTTATTCACGGATGAGCAGTCGCGTCAGATGAAAACCCGGCTCACCCAGCAGGTCCAATCTTCAGTCCCGGGGAGATCTCAAAACATCCCAGCCGCCCCGGCACCCATCAGCCGATCAGCGCCCGAGACAAAACCGAGAGTAACTCTGCGAATCTATAATTACGCCCGTCTCGACTCCGCATTTCTCACCGGTACCCAGCAAGTGGTTGCGGCCATTTTCAAAGGCGCAGGGGTGGAGATCGCCTGGATTGATTGTCCTCTCTCACCGGCGGAGTTCGAGAAATATCCGGCTTGCCACCAAAGAACGGAAGCGACGCACTTCATCCTGCGGGTGATGCCTGCGTCCATGGCAGTGAAGCTGCCCACCAGCGACCATCCCCTGGGCTTTGCCCACGAGTGCCGTGACGATCAGCCTGGGTGCGTGGCAAACATATTCTACGCCCGGGTTGCTGAGCTGGCACGCCGGGGCGGCACTGCTCTGGCTACGGTCCTGGGCCACGTCATAGCCCACGAGGTGGGCCATTTGCTGTTGGGCCCGAACTCGGATGCGTCGAGGGGAATCATGTGCGGCGAGTGGTCTCTCGACGACTTGAGGCTGATGAACTGGCACTATCTGCTCTTCACTCCCGAGCAGTCCGGGCAGCTTCGGGATAGTCTCTTGCGGCGAAGCACGCTCGAGGCTGAGTCAGCTCTAAGCGTATCCGAACACTTGTGAAGAATGTTCCGGGCGGCGCGCGGTATGTGTGCCCATCGGCGGTGTGTTCTCCGCTCGAAAATTTCTCTGCCTCGCATGAGCCAATTCGACCCTGAATTTCGCTTTAGTCAATGTAAGGGCTTTCCGGCTAAGCCTTACCTGATGGGCCGGCTGGAAGAAACTGTCACGGCATGCTTCGGAAGAGCGGGGCTCCAAAGTCTGTGCGAAGACCTCCCGTGGGCGTACTGTAGCGGCGATCTCCGATCGCCGAAGCGATTGATTCTAAGGGAAGCGATCAGAGATCGCTGCTACAGTGCTTGGTTTTCGCACAGACTGTGAGGCCCCACCCGTCCTCAAAAGGAGGAGAGTCTATGAGTAAGAAGAATGCGTGGGCGGCGCTGACATGTGCCGCAGTGCTCGTGTTCGTCTTCGCTTTTCAGCAACGGGCAAGAGCCCAAGACAATGCGACTGCAGCTCCTGCCAACAGCGGCGCGACGGCTGCGGGTGAAGCGCAGGCCGCTGTCGCCAGCGTGCCACGACTGATCAAGTTCAGCGGCGCAGTCACGGACGCAAGTGGCAAGCCCGCCACGGGACCGGTGGCGCTAACCTTCACCCTCTACAACGCGCAACAAGAGGGGGTGGCCCTTTGGACGGAGACCCAAAGTGTGCAATTGGACTCCGAAGGGCATTACAGCGTGCTGCTGGGCGCTGGCTCGGCAGAGGGCCTGCCGCTTGACCTCTTCACCTCCGGCAGCCCGCTCTGGCTGGGCGTGCAGCCGGGATTGCCGGGCACGGGCGAACAGCCGCGCGTCTTGCTGGTGGCCGTACCTTATGCTTTGAAGGCTGCTGATGCTGATACGCTGGGAGGCAAGCCGGCCTCAGCCTACCTGCTATCACAAGGTCAGACTGGCGCGTCGTCCGCCTCAATTTCGGGTGGCGCGACTGTCGGTACTGCCGGCGCGCGGTCAGCCCAAAGTCAAAAAGCAGGCGGGGCGGACGCAAAGCAAAACAGCGCGTCGTCGCCGAACGTCGCAGGCATCGGCGTTACCAACTTCATCCCGCTCTGGACCACCCCCGTGGCGATTGGGGACTCGGTCCTGTTTCAAACGAGCGCTGGCAACGTGGGAGTTGGGACCACCAAGCCTGGGGCCAGAGTGGACGCGGATGGTGCCGGCATCGCGGTGCGCGGGACATCCGCCGGCCCGGGCGGAACGGGTGTGTTCGGGAATGCCATAGCTACTTCTGGCTCCGCGAACGGCGTTTACGGGCAAAGCGCCAGTCCTTACGGAACCGGAGTCTTTGGTAACGCCACTGCGAACACCGGCAATGGCACAGGTGTTTACGGCCAAACATCGAGTCCGGGTGCTGCAGGGGTGGTTGGAGTGGCTAACGTCGGAGCCGCAGGCTTGGTTCCGACCGGTGTCTACGGGACGAGCTCCGACCCAAACGGCAACGGGGTGGGTGGTGGTGCTAGCGCTACGTCAGGCTTCGCGGCCGGCGTCAGCGGAAGTAGCGCGAGCACGAGCGGTACTGGCGTGAGCGGTTACGCCACCGCCGGCTCGGGGCTGGCAACCGGTGTCATCGGTCAGACATACAGCACCGGAGGTTTTGGGGTGTGGGGCGATGCCAATGCGGTCTCCGGCAACACAATCGGGGTTTACGGCGAAAGTGAAAGTCAAACCGGCACTGCCATATTTGGAAATGCCACCTCTACATCAGGGGCGACCTTCGGCGTGTCCGGGGCGGTTGAGAGCCCCAACGGCACTGGCGTATCGGGGGCTAACAACGCCAGCAGCGGAGGGGTCGGAGTATCCGGCGTTGCCTACGCCACCTCGGGAGGTCCGATTGGCGTTTATGGGGGCACTTCTGGAACCGACAACGGCATTGCAGTGTGGGGTGCGTACGGGTTTTCCCCCACCTCCAGCGGTGGAGTTGGGGTGAAAGGCTCCGTCGAGGCCGAAGCCCCTTGGGGCGTATCAGGTCAATTTGTTAACGTTCCCGGCCAGGGACTGATTTTGGGTGGCTATTCCGGCCCGAACTTCACACAAGTCTTTAGCGTTGATCCCAGCGGCAACCTAGACATAAGCGGCAGCATTACGGTGGCCGGGAAGAAGTCGGCCAGGGTGAAGCTGCCGGACGGGCGCGAAGTGGCGCTGTACGCCGTCGAAAGCCCGGAGAACTGGTTTGAAGATTTCGGAATCGGCCAACTAAGGGGCGGTGCCGCTGAAGTCGCTCTTGACCCCGAGTTCCTCCAGACCGTTGACACTGCAAGCGACTACCACGTGTTCCTCACTCCCAGGGGTGATTGCCACGGCCTCTACGTGGCGAGCACCACGCCTGGCGGTTTTCAAGTGCGTGAATTGGGCGGCGGGAGCGCCAGCATCGCCTTCGATTACCGCATCGTTGCCAAGCGGCGTGGCTTCGAGACGGTGCGGCTCGAGGAGGTTCATGTGCCACAAGGCCCGAAGGACATGGCGGCGAGGTCTGCCAGAATGCAGCGGTCCGAGCACATGGTGGCGCCGCCGCCCCGGCCGCCAATGGCGGTTCCGCAGCCCCGGAAGATTGCCATTCCGCCGATGCCGCACCCTGCGGAGCAGACGCACTAGCAACCCGAGGCCAGGCCCCGCGATGGCTGCGGGCCTGGCCCCATTTGCGAAAGCCGTGCGCCTTCCGGCAGGGTGAGGCTGCATTTCTCACCGCGGAGCGAAAGGGCAGGGCTTCAGCCCTGCCGTTACGGCGTCCCCGCATGCTTGATGCCTCCCGCTCTCGGCGGGAGCTTCACTCCTCGGAAGGCGCAATATATTTTGCCAGCTTGCGGTCCAACGGCGGCGAAATCCGTTCCGCCAGGTGGGCGACGTACAGGGCGGCAATGATTGCCGTGAAGACGTCCATGGTGTAGTGAGCCCGCAGCACCAAAACCGCCGCCGCCTCGAACACCACGGCTGCGACAGCCAACACCGTGAGCCAACGCCGGCCGAGGCGAGCGATTTCAGTGGCGGCAAACACGGCGATCGAGGTGTGCGCTGAGAAAAAGAAATCATTGGAGACGCCGTAGGTGACGAATAGGGACGGAAACCCAGGGTAATGCCAAATCATGTTGTCGGGTGCAGGGAGGGCGCAGAGAGCCTGTACCAACTGCCGCAGCCCAAGGAGCATCGCCAAGCCCAGCAAAGGGCGCACGCTACGGCCAAAGATCCACTCGACGAAAACGAACAAAGCCAGCAGGTCAATCAATCCCGAGCTCGCGATCAGCAGGCCGTTTGCTGCTACCGGGTGGAGCAACAGGTAGTGGTTCAGGGGCGCCGACAGCTCTTGCAGGCCGTCACCGATTCCGGACGAGGCCACATGTCTCCGTCCGATAAGCGACTGGGTCCAGAACCAGAAGCCGATGGCAGCAGCAGCGGCGACAAGACGCACGGCCAGCGCGCGACCGCGCCTGCTCCTCACCATGTCTGTGGATGCCACCGTTAAAGCCACTGAGCCGCCTTTCCTTAAGGAGCCAAACCGATTTGACGCAGGATCTCCGGAAACCGCGGGTCTGAGCGGAGGTTATCGAGCCCAGGCTCATGCTTGAGGTAGACGACGTAGTCGCAGCGATCCTGCACCGCCTTGTTCAGCCAGCGGAACGCCTCATTCTTATCGTCCAGCCCGGCAGCGATGCCCACCATGTAGACCGCTGGCACATACTTCCTGCGCGACAGCGTCTCGAGGTCGGCCAGCAACTCTTGGGCCTGCGGCTTGTCGCCGGCAAGCGCGGACGCGTGGCCCAACGCCATCATCAAAGTCGGGCTGCCGGGGTAAAGGGACATCGCCTTCCGGAAATCGGCCAGCGCTTCAGGCAGCATGCCTTTCTGCTCGTAAGCGCGGCCCCGGAAGTAATAAGCCACGAAGAAATTGGGATTAAGCTCCAGCGCCCTCCGGCACTGTTCCAGAACGCGGTCATTTTCGCCGGCATAAAGGAACACTTGAGCAGCAGCCATGCCCATGATGATGGAAAGCGGATCCAGCTCTTGCGCCTTTTGTATCTCCGCGACCGCTTCATCCAGTTGATCCGTCGCCGCCAGGTAGAGCGCGTGCCATTCGCGGGCCGTGGCGTAACCGGGATTCAGTTCCAGCGCTTCCTCAAACTGCTGCTCAGCCTCCTGCCATTTCCAATCGTAAGCCAGACGGATGTAAGCCAGCGAAGCGTGCGCGTCAGCGAGCGAATTATCGAGTGCCAAGGCTTTCTCGGCAGCCTCCTCCGCCTTGGGCATGACTTGGCGGGGAGGCAGTGCGTCATTGGGGACTGAGCCCAGAAGCCCGTATGCGTCGGCCAGCCCCGCATAGGCCGGAGCGTAATTGGGATCCTCCGCGATGGCTTGCTGAAAGTCTGCGATGGCATTCTGGATGGCTTTCGGAGTGCGCTTGTTCCACTCATAGCGGCCATGCAAGTAGGCGTCGTGGGCTTGTGGACTCACGGGACGCGAGACGCCAAGGCGCGCCCGCTCCTTAGGTGTCAATTTCAATTGGATTTGGCGCGCGATCGCCCCGGCTACGTCACTCTCCAGCGCAAGAATGTCGCCTTCACTGCGCGAGTAGCTATCAGCCCAGAGCTGGGTGCGGTCGCTCAACTGGGTGAGTCGCGCCGTAATGCGCACCTCATTGCCGGGGTGACGCGTAACCGTGCCCTCCACAACGTACTTCACACCCAGCTCACGTCCAATCTGATCGATGCCCTCGGCCTTCGCAATCCGGGCCGAGGTGGGTGCGATCACACCCAAGGTTTCCGGGTGCAAGCGAGCCAGTTGGGTGGTGAGTTCCTCGGTGAATTCGTCGGAGAAGTAATTCTGTTGCGCATCGCCGCTCAAGTTCTCGAAGGGCAGCACGGCTAGCATCACCTTCTCCTGTGGTGCCGCTGGCCAGTACCTCCAGGCCAGGTAAGGGGTGAAGACGAGCGCCGCTGCCGCTAGTGCAAAAACAACGGCGTGCCGCCTTACGACCTCAAGGACCCTGTTTGTCCGGTTTCCCCGCCCTTGCCGCTGATGCTCTGGAATGAGCCGCTTCAGATCCGCAAGCACCTCACCTGCCGACTGATAACGCGCGCTGGCACTCTTTTCGAGCGCTTTTGTAATGATGCGTCCAAGCTCGCGCGGCAAGGTAGGATTCAATTCGAGCGGCGGTTTGGGCGCCTCAGCGAGAAGAGCATGAAACAGCACCGCCGGGGTCGCGCCCGTAAAGGGCTGTTCTCCGGTGGCCATTTCATAAAGCACCACCCCGAAGCCAAACAGATCTGTGCGGGCGTCCAGTTCCTCGCCGCGCGCCTGCTCCGGCGACATGTAGGCCACGGTTCCGACCATGGCGCCGGGCGTCGTAAGCTGGTCGGAATCAATCGAAGCCGTCGGCGAATCAGGAGCCGGGGCTTGGGAGTTGGGGCCCAGTGACGCCTGACCCATCCCCGGGGACGCGGCCTCAGCCCCCTGGTCGCTGGCCCCTGGCCCCTGCAGTTTTGCCAGGCCGAAATCCAGAACTTTGACTTGTGCGGTCTGGCCACGGCTGGTGACAAAGATGTTGGCCGGCTTGATGTCGCGGTGAACGATGCCTTTCTGGTGAGCAGCCTCCAGCGCCGCGCCAATTTGAATGGCGAGTTCCAGCAGAAGCTCAAGGGGCAGGGGTTTGCCCGCAATGCGGTGCTTGAGCGTGCGGCCCTCCAGATACTCCATCACGATAAAGGGCCGGCCTTGGAATTCGCCGACATCGTAAATCGTGCAGATGTTGGGATGATTCAGCGAGGAGGCGGCGTATGCCTCGCGCTCGAAGCGTTCCAAGGCGCGGCGGTCCTGGGCAAGATGTTCGGGCAGAAACTTGAGGGCGACGAAACGCGGGAGCTTGGCGTCCTGGGCGCTGTATACCACGCCCATCCCGCCGCCTCCAAGGCCTTCGAGGATGCGATAGTGCGACACCGTCTGGCCGACCAGCGGGAATCTGAGGGAGTCCGCCACCGCGCGGCCGCGCTCATCTGGCCCCTCCCCAGGCGTCACAGAAGCGGCCACGGGAGGGGAATTCAGAAAGCTGGTGCGAATGTCGTCCCCGGAATCAAGCAGTAACTGCACTTCCTGGCGCAGGGAATCGTCGGTGGCGCAGACCCGCTCCAGATACGCTGGGCGCTCGGCCGGGTCGAGATCGAGGGCCGCGCACAGTACGTTCTTGACGTCCTGCCAGCGCCGGGGAGTCATGTTACCTGTCTCCAAACTGCAGGTCAGCGCATAATAGGCGAGGGCGCGTGACGTCCTTACCGCACCACCTCGCTCGTCCCACTCATGTAATGATGCAACCACACACGGGCCGTGGCCCATTCACGCTTCACAGTGGCTGGAGATATCTCGAGCACGTCTGCGATCTCTTCCGTAGTCAGGCCCGCGAAATAGCGCAGCTCCACAATTTGCGCCTGTTTTGGGTCAAGCCGGGCAAGATCCTTCAATGCCTCGTCGAGAGCCATGAGGTCCAGGGTTTCATCTTTCAACAACGACTCGACCCCATCCAAGGTGATCTTACGGCCCGCGTCACGCTTGGCCGCGCGCCGGTAGCGGCCGTATTCCACCAGAACCTGCCGCATAAGGTGCGCCGACACAGCTAGAAAACGAGTGCGGTTCTCCACATGGAGCGATTTCTGCCTGATCATGCGCAGGTAGACTTCGTTTACCAGAGCAGCGCTTTCGAGCGTGTGATCGGAGCGTTCCGTTCGCAGGTGGCGGCGCGCCAAGCGGCGCAGCTCGTTGTAAACCAACGGTAAAAGGGCCGCCAAAGCCTCCTCGTCGCCAGCTTGCCACGCTTTCAGCAGTTCGCTGATGGACTTGGATGAAAACCGAGACACCGACTACCCCCACCGGCTGTCGTTAAGCGCTGGTGCCGTAGACTCTAGCTCCGCTTTCCCCCTGAAGTCAAGTCACCTATTAAGAGTGGTCAATTCTGGTTGGCGAATCGCCACCGGCTCCTCGGAATGACAAGGTTGAGGAAACCTGTTCCGCAGCCTGCTAGCCTAGGCGCGGAAGTCACAATTACCAATCAGTTGCGGTTAGTGAATTCGATCAGTCGTGTGAGCGTGCGGAGCGCAGCGCCGGAGTCAATGGCCTCAGCGGCCAGGGCTACGCCCTCAGGAAAGGTTTGAGCATCACCGGCCACCACCAGCGCGGCCGCTGCGTTCACCAGCACGACGTTCCGGTAAGGCCGGTAAGGACCTGGTGCGCCTTCCAAGACTTGCGTCAGGATGCGCGCGTTGGTGACCGCGTCGCCTCCTTCGATTGACGTGCCTTCCGCGCGCGCCACTCCGAAATCCTCGGGCGAAATCTGTCGAGTCTCGATCTTCCCCCCGATTTTGCCACTGTTGGACTCTGAAACCCGTGTTGATCCCGTAGTGGAAATCTCATCCATGCCGTCCCACGCGGCCACCACCATCGCGCGCCGCGTGCCCAGAATCCCCAGCGCTTCAGCCATGGTCTCCGTGCGCGCGTGGTCAAAGACGCCGGTGAGCTGGACGCTGGCGCCGAGAGGATTTGTGAGTGGGCCAAGCAGATTGAATACTGTTTTCGTCTTGAGCGCACGTCGGGCGCTCATCACGTGGCGCGTGGACGAGTGATGTTGAGGCGCAAAGAGAAATACGCAGCCCACAGTCTCCAGGCATTCGCCGATGCATTCGAGCGGGAACTCGATGGCGACGCCCAACGCCTCCAGCACGTCGGCACTGCCACAGCGGCTGGAAATCGAGCGATTCCCGTGCTTGGCCACACGCACGCCCGCGCCTGCGGCCACCAGCGCTGTGGCGGTGGAGACGTTGAATGTTCCCAGGCCGTCGCCGCCGGTACCGCAAGTATCGAGCAGCGGCCTGCCGCCGTGCAGGTCATCAATCCGCACGCCGGCTCTCGCCAGCATTTCCGCGGCACGCGCCCGCATTACCTCGGCAAAGCCGACCAGCACATCCACCGTCTCGCCGCGATCACGCAAGGCGGTGAGAAACGCAATGATGCCAGGATCGGGTGCCGTGCCGGACAGAAGCTCCTGCATCGCCGCGCGGGCCTCGGCGCGGGTGAGTTGCCCACCTCCGGCAAGCCTTTGCGTAGCGTCTACGAGCGTTTCCATTACCGCGAGAGACCCATCCGGTTGAATTTGAGTGATGCGACAATGCGCCTGGCAGTGTCGATATCGGCTTGATCTTTGCACCGGATGGTCATACTGAACCTGACAGGTTTGAAATGCATCTGGCCTCCGGCGCTTGGGACGTACAAGTCGACGACGTAAGGAAGTTTGGGGTGATTCTTCCTGTCCTCGTAAATGAAGAGGCTTGCGTTCCGCCCGCTCACCTTTTGGCTTAGTTCTTGATGGCTGCTGTTGGGCGGCTGTACCGGGGAGGTGTGGTATCCACAGCATAAAACCGAGATCACGAGTTGCGAGCCGTGCCAGCTCAGGATCAACTCGTCGATTCCAGGCATCCCCTTCTGTTCCTGAACGTCCGGCGGTGCCCAGAAGCTGAATTCGTCGGACGGTACGTTGGAGTTGATCTGCTTCCAGTCGGCCGACACACCTTCTGGCCTGTTGGGACCGTCGATAGGCCTTGCGGATGAATTCGCAATAAGGACCACGGCAGCGATATGGCACGTGGCTGCAATCTGCCTAAATTGCGCGTTCGTTGCCTTTTTCACGATCGTTACCATATACTGAACATTATCGCAGCTGTGTTTACCCAGCGACATTCTATCGTAGCTTCTATTTCAAACAATCCGTAGTTCGCGACCAATCAAAACGAAACGTCATGAAGATTCACGAGTATCAGGCCAAACAGATTCTTGCCCGCTTCGGGGTGAAGGTCCCTCGCGGCGAAGTCGCCGCCACCGTCGAAGAAGCGAAAACCGTCGTCGAGCGCCTCGGCGGCGGCACGGTGGTGGTGAAGGCTCAGATTCATGCCGGAGGCCGCGGCAAGGCCGGTGGCGTCAAGGTAGTGCGTAGCCCCGAAGCTGCCGAAAAGGCCGCAGGCGAGATTCTGGGCAAGACGCTGGTGACGCATCAGACGGGACCCGAGGGACGGCTGGTACGGCGGCTGCTGATCGAAGAAGGTTTGGACATAGCGCGCGAGCTCTATCTGGGCTTGGTGATCGACCGAGCCTCGGGCCGGCCCGTCTTTATGGCGTCCACCGAAGGCGGCGTGGAGATCGAGGAAGTCGCCGCCAGCCATCCCGAAAAGATTCTGCGCGAATCCATCGATCCGGCTGTAGGATTTCAGGCATTTCAAGCTCGCAAGCTCGCCTTTGGCCTCGGGCTTGACTCCAAGCTGGTAAATGAGGCTGCGCAGTTTCTGCAAAACCTGTATCGCGCCTTTGAAGCCACGGACGCATCTCTGGCCGAGGTTAATCCTCTGGTGGTCACCAAGGACGGCCACCTGCTGGCGCTTGACGCCAAGATGACGTTCGATGACAACGCCATTTACCGTCACCCGGACATCAAGGCGTTCCGCGATATCAACGAAGAAGACCCCTTGGAAGTGAAGGCCAGTGACTACGGCCTGAACTACGTTCGCCTGGATGGGACAGTGGGCTGCATGGTGAACGGCGCCGGTCTAGCCATGGCCACCATGGACATCATTCAATACGCGGGCGGCAGTCCCGCCAACTTCTTGGACGTGGGAGGTGGCGCGAACGAAGAGCAAGTGAAGCGCGGCTTCGAAATCATCCTCGGCGACCCCAACGTGCGCGCTGTGCTCATCAACATTTTCGGCGGCATCATGCGCTGCGACATCGTGGCCAACGGCGTGGTAGCAGCCTCCCGATCACTCGGGATTAAAGTTCCCGTAGTTGTACGGCTCGAGGGCACCAACGTTGAGCTGGGTCAGAAAATCCTCGCCGAATCCGGACTGAACTTCATCGTTGCACAAGGCATGAAGGACGCGGCAGAGAAGGTGGTAGCGGCAGCCGCAAAGTGAGAAATGGTGATTTGCGATTGGTGATTTGTGATTGCCGAAAGGCATTGACTCATTGACTCAATGCGCTGGTTGGGTACCTCGCATGACCAAGACCTACCAGTGGGAGGAACTGAGGAAGCGAACAAAGCAGTTTGCTATTCGCATTGTGAAGTTGTTTCGGGCGCTGCCTCGCAGTCGCGAAGCTTACGTCCTCGGTACCCAAGTTCTGCGGTCCGGAACATCTGTTGCGGCAAACTACAGGGCGGCATGCAGGGCTCGTTCCAAAGCCGAATTCATATCCAAGATGGGAGTTGTAGTGGAAGAGGCTGATGAAACGGTGTTCTGGCTGGAACTGCTCGTTGAAACAGGAATTGTTAAGAGCAGCCGAATGGAGAGTCTAGTCGTCGAGGCGAATGAACTGCTCGCAATATTTGCAGCTTCTCAGCGGACGGCCCGGAAGCATTGAGTCAATCCCTGAATGAGTCAGTGAATCAATCTTATGTCTATTCTTGTCGATCAAAACACTCGCCTCCTGGTCCAGGGAATAACCGGCCGCGAAGGCGGATTTCACGCTGAGCAGGCGATTGCGTACGGCGCGAAAGTTGTCGCTGGCGTCACTCCCGGCAAAGGCGGGACCATCTGGGAAACCAAGGACGGCGAGCACGAGGTTCCAGTTTTCAACACGGTTGCCAAGGCGGTGGAGATCACTGGCGCCAACGTTTCCGTAATCTTCGTGCCGCCGCCGTTCGCGGCCGACGCCATCATGGAAGCGGCGGACGCCGGGCTCCCACTTGTGGTCGCTATCACCGAGGGCATTCCCACGCTCGATATGGTGCGGGCGAAGCAGTATCTGGCAGATCATCCCGGTACGCGGCTGATCGGTCCGAACTGCCCCGGCATCATTTCACCGGGCAAATGTAAAGTCGGCATCATGCCGGGCCGCATCCATAAACAGGGAAATATCGGGGTCATCTCGCGCAGCGGCACGCTGACGTACGAAGCTGTGGGGCAGCTCACGTCGTTGGGCATCGGCCAATCCACTTGCATCGGGATCGGTGGTGACCCGATCATCGGCACGAATTTTGTAGATGCCCTTACGTTGATGAATGCCGATCCCGACACGCACGGCATCATCATAATCGGCGAGATCGGCGGAGCCGCCGAGGAAGACGCCGCCGCCTACATCAAGGCAAACGTGAAGAAGCCCGTGGTAGGATTCATCGCCGGGCGCACCGCCCCGCCGGGCCGGCGCATGGGCCACGCCGGCGCCATCATTGCGGGCGGAAAAGGAACCGCCGCCGATAAAATCGCGGCGCTTAATGCAGCGGGCGTTGCCGTGGCCGAAAGCCCGGCGTTGCTGGGCGAGACGATGGCGGGCCTACTCAAGACACGCGTAGTGGCGTCGTAGGGACAAGCTGTCAGCTATCAGCTATCAGCTTTCAGCGTTCAGCAATCAGCTCTCAGCAGTCAGCAGCAGCCGGACACCGGATGCCGTTTAATCGCCGCTGACGGCAGAACGCTTGTTAGAAGTTTTTGACCCTGTCATTCCGACGGCGAGTCTTGCGAGGCGGAGGAATCCGCTTTGAAAGTGCTCCCTGCGAGATTCCTCGGCGCCTGCGGCTTCTTGCAATGACAGCGCAGATGTTCAGCTCCAGCCAATCGCCTTTGGTGATAGCTGAAGGCTGATAGCTGAAGGCTAAAAGCCAACCGTGAACTACTAACTTCGAGGAAAGATTCATGGCACTTGAACGCACCTTAACCATCATTAAGCCCGACGCCGTTAAGGCGGGACACATCGGTGACATCATCAAGATTTTCGAGGCCAACGGCTTCCGTATTGTCGCGGCCCGGCTGGTGAACCTGAGCCAAACGGAGGCAGAGGGATTCTACGCTGTTCATCGCGAGCGTCCGTTTTTTCCCAGCCTCACAGCATTCATGAGCTCGGGCCCGGCAATTCCCATGGTGCTGGAAGGCGATAACGTGATTGCGCGTCTGCGCGAAGTGATGGGAGTTACCAATCCGGCTAACGCCGCGCCTGGGACCATTCGCAAGCTGTACGCTTCAAGCATCGAGGCCAACTGCGTTCACGGATCGGATGCGCCGGAGACGGCCGCCTTCGAGATCGGGTATTTCTTCCCCGGTGTAGACCTGGTTTAAATTAGCGGTTTGTTGAAACCCTTATCGCAACTTGTCATTCCGGCGCCGATCCTTGCAAGAGAATGCCTCTTGTCCACAGCGCGATGGGCCGTAACCCAAACCGAATTTCTCCGTGACCTCCGTGCTGCGAAACCTTTAAAACACAGAGATCACGGAGCTCAGTGAGCTCAGTGTTGAACGCTTTTGTGCACAGAGAATACGGAGATATTACGAGACATTTTCGAAGTTGGTCCCGGTATTTCAAGACGAGATCCTGGCGCCGAGAAGGAATTGAAGTTGTGACACAGAGCAAGCCGTGAGCCCGCCTAAAATCGCCCGACTCGCGGAGTCCATCGAACTGCGCATGAATGAGGCGTTCTGGGCGCTGCTTCCGCGCGAACTGGCCGCGAAGCGCAAGCTGGAATCGTTCCGGGTGGGCGGCGCTTTCATCACGCTCGCGCGAAAAAGCGTTTCCTTGCAAAGTAATCGCGTCCGCGGCTTGGGGGTTGAAGAATCCGCCACCGAGTCGATGGTGGACGAAATCCTCCACCTGTTCCGCTCCCGCGGAATCAAGCGGTTCAGTTTTCACATCTCCCCTTGCCCACAATCCGAACTGATTACCCAGTGGCTGAAGGCGCGCAGCTTCAAGCTGCATCACCAATACAGCAAGCTGGTGCGCGACACGGCTGCGCCTGCGCGCGTGGCGACGAGCTATAAGATCAAGCGAATTGGCAAGGCTGACGCCGGGGTCTTTGCCACGGTGTTCACCGAGACCTTTGCCTGGCAGGCGGACCGCGCACCTTGGATTGTAGCCCCGGTCGGGGCGCCTGGTTTCAGCCACTATCTCGCCTTGGATGGCGACCGGGCCCTGGCAACCGCGTTACTTTATGTTGAGGGAAATTGCGGCTGGTTGGGTTGGGGCGGCACGCTCACGCCCTATCGGCATCGCGGCGCCCAGTCGGCGCTGATAGCCGCCCGCATCAGGCGCGCCGCACAGTTAGGCGCAAAGTGGGTGGTGTGTGAAACGCTCGAACGCAGCGCGGCCGGCCCAGCGGCTCTTATCGCAATTTGCTGAGGCTGGGATTCCAGCAAGCCTATCTGCGGCCCATCTGGGTATGGGAGCAGACTTGACAGGCCGGGGACGACCGTCGACGATCATGATTGAGACCTATGGTTGGTTCGCTGGGGTTTCAATTCGGAAAACTGATCCTGGTATTGGGCCTCGTTCTGGTCGCAGTCGGCCTACTGCTGATGGCGGGTTCGCGGGTGGGTCTTTTCGGAGGGCACCCACAAGGGGTACCCCTACGTCTCGGGAGGCTGCCCGGGGATATCGCGTACAAGGGAAAGAAGGTCTCGTTTTATTTCCCGGTCGTCACATGCTTAATCTTGAGTGCAGTCGGGACGCTCGTGCTTTGGTTGATCTCATTCTTGAAACGGCCGTAGCTAATCGCAAAGCCGGGCGGGGCGTCTTCGCGGCGCAGGTGCTTGGAATGGGGCAGCTTGCTGCCGCTTTCGAAAGGCCAGCTTGCTGGCCGTGCCGGCGTTGCAGCCAGCTCCGCAAGGCTGACCCATTCGGAGCGCTATGACAAAATTACCAATTAGTTAACCAATGCGATACACAAAATTACGAAACGAAACCGTCAGGTATATGAAAACAAAGGACCGGCCTTCGGGAAGCCGTCAGGTTATTGAAAATAAATAACTTATTCCCGGCAAGCCGTCAAGTTATTGATAGATAAACATGTTAGCGCCGACTCTAGGCGCGGAATTGTGATGGAGCAGTCTCTTTTCGATTTCAAGCCGCAGCGCAAGATCTACAGCGTCTCCGACCTCACTGAAGAGATTCGAGCCGTCTTCGAGGACCAGTTTCCGGACGTTTGGGTGACTGGCGAAATCTCCAACTATCGGCCCGCGGCTTCAGGCCACTGCTATTTCACGCTGAAGGATGCGAAGGCCCAGCTTCGAGCGGTCTGCTTTCGCAACCAGGCGCGATACCTGAAGTTCAAGCCTGCCGACGGGCTTTCGGTGATCGCGCGCGGCCAGCTCAGCATCTACGAGGCGCGCGGAGAGTATCAGCTCATCGTCGAGTTTCTCGAGCCCGCAGGCCTCGGCGCGCTGCAGTTGGCCTTCGAGCAGCTCAAGTCGAAGCTCGCGGCTGAGGGGCTCTTCGCGCTCGAGCGCAAGCGGCCGTTGCCGCTTCTGCCGCGTAGAGTCGGAATCGTAACTTCGCCCACCGGTGCAGTGATCCGTGACATGCTGCGCGTTCTGCGCAGGCGCTTTCGCAACATCAACGTGACGATTTATCCCGTGCGCGTGCAGGGCGACGGCGCCGCCGATGAGATTGTGCAAGGCATTGAGTGCCTGAACCGCCAGCCCGGTGTAGACGTGATCATTATGGCGCGCGGCGGAGGTTCACTCGAAGACCTCTGGGCTTTCAACGAGGAGCGCCTGGCGCGCGCGATTGCCGCCTCGAAACTACCTGTGATTTCGGCCGTGGGCCATGAGACCGACTTTACCATTGCCGATTTTGTGGCTGACCTGCGCGCGCCCACGCCTTCAGCCGCGGCGGAACTGGTAGTTCATCGCCGCCAGGACTTCGAGTCCGAGATCGGCGAGCGGCTTCGGCGCCTTGGGCAGGAGATGCGGTTGAAGCTGTCGGAGGCGCGGCGCCAGTTTCGAGAGCTGGAGATGCACCGGGTTTTTCAGACGTTGGGCGCGCGCATCGCGGCTCGCGGCCAGCACGCGGACGAGAGCTCAGCCGCCCTTGACGCGGCCATCACCCGGCGTTTGAGCGCAGCCCGGCACGCCTGGCTGAGAACCGCCTCGGGAGTGATGCGATACGATTTCGCCCGGCTGCTGAGGCTCCGGGGATCGGCGCTATCGCAGCAGGCAAGCCGGATGGACGCGGCGGTGGCTCGAAACTTCGACATGCACCGTAATCGCTTGAGGCATGCTCAGGCGATCCTCGGCGAGCGTAACCCGTTGGCCATCCTTGGGCGTGGCTATTCCATCACTCGCGACGCCTCGGGGCGCATCGTCCGCGAGGCCCAATCGTTGACCGCTGGAAACGAGATCTCGGTGCGCCTGGCGCGTGGAGAATTGGGCGCTAGGGTACAGAGGGTGAAGCCCTGAGATTGGGGGGCGTCGGCGCCACATCGAGGTGCCATTTTGAAACATGTCGTTCCCGCGCAGGCGGGAATCCAATGCGTACGTGGTCCGGAAACCGCGAACATTAAAGTTGGATTCCCGCCTACGCGGGAATGACGTGGTTGGCGAAAGTGACACGTTTCAGGAAATCTCGGGGCCGCTTGTCGCCTACAGTTTATAACCAATCTTCCGCAGCAGGGCTTTGCGACTCTGGATGTCGGTCTCGGTTTCAATGCCCTTCGTTTTCACGCCGTCGATGACGCCCAGGATGCCGCGGCCCTGTTCGGTCTCAGCGATGATCACTTCAACAGGATTGGCAGTGGCACAGAAGATGCGGCAGACCTCCGGCACATTCTTGATGGTGTTCAGCACATTGATGGGAAATCCGCCATCGAGGAAGATGATGAAGGAGTGGCCGGCGCTAAGATTCAGGGCGTTTCTTTGGGCGAGTTCGATAAGACCGGGTTCGTTTCCGGCGTAGCGCACCAGCGCCGGCCCGGAAGATTCGCAGAAGGCGATGCCGAATTTCATCCCAGGGACTGTCTGCACGATGGCTTCGTAGAGGTCCTCAACGGTCTTGATGAAGTGCGACTGGCCGAGAATGAAATTGAGATCCTCCGGCTTTTCAATTCGTACTACCGTGGTTTCCATGAGGGCTCCTGACGCTGACGAATGATTCTATCGCGGGCTGGTCAAGGGCGCCAATACGGGTTGACGGTTCGCGTGGGCCCGCCGACATCGCGACCTTGGCGTGAGGAAAGGCAAAGGGTGCTGGTGTCCTTTGAACGCCCCAAGCGCAGTCATTCCCGCGGCGGCGGGAATCCACTTTGCTTGACACCGTGTTTCCAATAGCTTCAAAAATGGATTCCCGCCTTCGCGGGAATGACTGCGCTTCAAGAGATCTCAAGCAGGAAATGACACCAGTACCAGGTAGAGTGTCGGGTAGAGTGTCGGATTGCCTCAAGGGCCGCGAATTGCTAGACTAGCCTTGTCGGGGCGCCGATCCGCTGTGGTCTTGAAGAGCGTGACCGCGATGGATTTGGGCGCCTTCCGGAGGCTTTAGCGATGACTGAAGAGAGCACGTCGGCCAAGATAGGCGGAAGCCCGCCACCGGGCCGGCTTTACGTTATCGCCACCCCGATCGGCAATCTCGAAGACGTTACCCTTCGAGCGCTCCGCCTGCTGAAGGAAGTCGACATTATCGCCTGCGAGGACACGCGCCGCACCCGCCAGTTGCTTGAACATTACAACATCGCAACGCCAACGGTGAGCTACCACGAGCACAACGAACTGACGCGCGCCCCCGAGCTGATTGTCCGGCTGGAAGACGGCGAAGATATTGCACTAGTGTCCGACGCCGGCATGCCGCTGATCTCCGACCCCGGCCACCGCCTTGTGAAGCTTGCCATACGGCACAATATTGCGGTGGTTCCGGTTCCGGGACCTTCGGCCCTGGTGGCCACGCTAGCAGCGGCAGGTCTGCCCGTGGACCAGTTCCGCTTCGTTGGCTTCCTTCCCCCTAAACGCCTCGCCCGTCAGCGATTCCTGCGCGCGCTCGAAAATGAACGCACCGTTGCCTTCTATGAAGCGCCCCATCGGGTGGTTGAAACCTTGCAGGATGTTCTCAAGAGCATGGGTGACCGGCCGCTGGTGTTGGCACGAGAACTTACGAAAGTGCACGAGGAATTCTTGCGAGGATTCACGTCAGAGGTGCTGAGCCTCTTGAAGAATAAGCCGGTCAAGGGAGAGGTGACGGTGCTACTGGGCCCCGCTGAGAACCATGCGGCGCGGGTGGCGCCCACGCGTTCCATTAAGGCAGACCTTCGCCGGGCAATGACCGAACTGGGGGTTGATGAGCGGGCGGCGCTGAAAGCTGTGGCCAAGGAACGGGGTCTCTCGAAGAGCGAAGCCTACCGGCAGTGGCAGAGCGAGAAAAGCGGGCCGGCGCACTGAGCGCGAGCTAACAAACCGACAGAGTATCGTGCATATTTAGAGCCGTCGGCTCCGTGGGCTAGCCACTAACCACTTACCACTAGCCACTGCTGTTGAGAGCGGCTGAAGAATTCGTCCACGCGCTCGAGCACTTCCTGCGGGGTGGCGGCGCTCTGAACGCTGCGGCGCAGCTCAGCGCCATTGCGAACGCCGTGCGTGAACCAGCTCGCAAATTGTTTCATCTTGCCGATCGCGCCGGGCATTTCTTCGGCCACGAGCATGGCGTAGTAGTCGCGGATAAGCTGGTAGCGGTCGGAGTCGCCGGGTTCGCGAAAGCTGCGTGTTGAGAAGTATTCGGCCATTTGACGAAATATCCAGGGGTTGGTGGGCGCGGCGCGGCCAATCATCACGGCGTCACACCGGGTCTCAGCCCCCAGAGCCTCGGCATCAGCGGGTGACATCACGTCGCCGTTGCCGATCACGGGGATCCGCACGGCCTGCTTGACTTCCGCAATCACGTCCCATCGGGCGCGCCCGCTGTAACCCTGCAGTCGGGTGCGGCCGTGGACGGCGATCGCTTCAACGCCGCAGTCTTCTGCAATGCGCGCCACAGGAACAGCCACGATTTCGTCGTCGCTCCAGCCGATTCGAATCTTGATGGTGAAGGGAATGGTGACCGCGGCGCGAATCTTCCGAAGAATCGTTTCGAGTTGCGGCAAGTCACGCAGCAGGCCGGAACCGCCGCACTTCACCACCTTCTTGGCCGGGCAGCCCAGGTTCAGGTCGATGAGATCGAAGCCCAAGTCTTCGACCATTCGAGCGGCCTCGGCCAAGTGCTCCGCGTCGGAGCCGAAGATCTGCGCCGTGATGGGCCGCTCCTCTTCGGTGTAGTACAAAAAGCGTTGGGCCTTGAAATTCTGCCGCAGCATGCCCTCGCTTGAAACAAACTCGGTCATGATCAGCCCGCAGCCGCCCAGACGCTTGATGAAACGGCGAAAGACCGTGTCGGTGATGCCGGCCATGGGCGCGAGGATATGAGCAGGCCGAATGGAGACGTCGCGAATTTGAAGGCTCTCGAACATTGCGAGGACTGCTCCGCCACTCATCCCAGTCATCCGGGTGAGTACTATCGTTCTAGTTTAGGCTGAATCGAAAACCTGCGTCTAGACGTCCCGTGACTTCGCCCAACTCGTCCACCGACAAAGCGATTGGCGGCCCGGAACCACGACCGCCTCAGGTGCGCCTTCCGTCAGAAATGTCCATTTTCAAACAGCACGGCCCACGAACGACCACTCATCGAGCACTACTTTCTTCTAACTTCAGGCTGGTCCAAGCACTTACGAGTCGCTCGGCTTGGAACGCCGCTTGCAGAGGTGAGATTGCGGCTTACTACGGTCTTGTATACCGGACGTCCCATTCAGAACAGGAAAGTTTTCGATGCGCTCTGATAAACTAGGTGATGGCGCCGGTCAGGCGTCAGCTCCCTTCATGAAACTTCGCGTCTCAGAGTTTCGTAATGGTAGATTGAGATTCGCAACGAATTCCAATCGGTAAGGAGAACTAAACCGATGAAACTTTCAAGCGCACGCGCGCTGGTACGCTACCTTTGCCTGATCGGGCTTGGGATGGGTCTAGGCATCGCACCGTTGCGCGCGCAGCAAAGCTCGCCTTCGATGCCCAGCGCCGAGACCGGCGCCGCTACCACTCCCGCTCAGGTAAGCTCCCCGGAATCACAGCCGGGGGTTCTTCCGCCGGGGGCGACGACATACGACTATAGCCACGGCCACGCCTTTCCGAACTTCCTTTTGGCGTATGAGCCTATGCCTGTGCCGGAACCTCGCTTGACCAACTCGGAGCTGCTCCACTCGCTGATGACCAGCGGCAAGCTCGAACTCTCGCTGGACGACGCCATCGCTCTGGCGCTCGAAAACAACCTGACCATTGCTGTGCAGCGCTTCAACATCCCGTTTGCCCAGCTCGACTACCTGCGCGCCAAGGCTGGCGGCGCGCCTCGCGGCGTCGCGGGGGCCTTCATCTCTAACGCTCTGTTTTTGGGCGCCGTGGGCGCGGGACTCAGCAGTTCCGCCAGCGGCGGATCGAGCGGAGGCGGTGCGTTTGCCACGGGCGGCGCGGTCAACATCGGCAGCATCGCCTGCTGCGATCCCATCGCCGGCTTCAGCTTTGGCTGGAGCCACTCGACAACCCCTCTGAACTTCTCGACGGTATATTCGGCCTCCACGGTTGGCAACCAGGAGACCGCCTATAGCGGGTTCTACGGCCAGGGCTTTCTAACCGGCACCAGTGTGGCCCTGGGACTCAACGGAAACCGCCAGAGCAGCACCTCTCCATCGACCCTGTTCAATCCGGTGGTGCCCACGGGCCTTTTCATCGGTATTGACCAACAGCTTTTGAACGGTTTTGGGTACAGGGCCAACGCGAAGTTCATTCGAATTGCGAACAACGACGTAAAATTTGCCGATGCGGCCTTTCGCCTGCAAGTCAGCACCACCGTCGCCCAGGTGGTCAACGATTACTACACTTTGCTTTACGACCGCCAGAATGTGGGCGTCACCCAGGAAGCCGTCAATTACTCCCAGCATCTGCTCGACGACAACAAGAAGCAGGTGGAGATCGGGACCTTGGCGCCCATCGAAGTGGTGCGGGCGGAATCGGAACTCGCCACCGACCAGCAGAATCTGATCGTAGCGCAGACTACATTGAGACAACAGGAAGAGGTCCTGAAAACGGAGCTTTCCAAACAGGTCACGCCTGACTTGGCGGCAGTCGACGTTGATCCGACCGATAAATTTCCCGATTCGGAGGCGGAGAGCGTTCCAAATGTTGGACAGGCGCTGGAGTTGGCGTTTCAGCATCGTCCCGAACTTACCGAAGACGCTCTGAACCTCGCCAATCAGGACATCACCTTAAAGGCCGTGCGCAATGCTCTGCTGCCCACGCTGACGGCCTACGGCAGCTACACCCCGAACGGACTCTCCGGCAACGTCGTGTGCAACAATGTTGTTGTGATCTGCCCTCCCGGGGTCGCCCCCGGCACCTTGCTGAGTTCGGGGGGAGTTTCGCAGTCTTTGACCAGCCTGTTCCACGGAACCTATCCGTACTTTTCGTACGGGCTGAACTTGAACTTTCCCGTCCGCAACCGTCAGGAGCAGGCGGACGCCGCCCGCGCTCTGTTTGAGCAGCGCCAGTTGCAGACCCAGCTCCAGCAGCAAAAGAACACCATCGCCCAGGACGTGCGCAACGCCGAGATTGCCCTCACCCAGGCGAAGGCCCAAATCAACGCCACCATCAAGGCCTCAGAACTGGCCCGCGAGACGCTGGACGCCGACCGCAAAAAGTTTCAACTGGGCGAGTCGACCACTTTCCAGTTGATCCAGGATCAACGAGACCTGAGCACGGCTGAGGGCAACGAGGCCAAAGCGCGGCAGACTTTCGCCAATGCGCTCACCCAAATGGGTACAGCGACCGGGACCCTCCTTGACAGGTACCACGTGCAAATGGCCGATGCCAAAATGGGCAAAGTGACGCATCCGCCGAACATTCCAGGAGCTCCACCATCTCAGGCGGCCATCCCGGGACCGCAATAGCATCGTGGCCACAGACCGCTGGACTCAAGCGCCACGCGGCCACCGCGTTCTGCTCGGGGACAAACACGGCCGAGAACAGAGGCCTGCTCTCGCGTGTACATTGCTTGCTGGTGTGTCTGGTTCCCAACGACGGCTCCGCATCTGTAATTTCATCGTCTGTCACTCGTAGACCCAATGAGTCAAAGTATGGTCAGTGTCCAGGCGACGATTCGGCCGGAGGGCGGCCGCATGAATGCAAACAACGGCACTCCAGTAGTGCAGGTGCAGGATCTTCGCAAGAGCTACGGCGCGGTGGAGGCGGTGCGCGGCGTTAGTTTCGAGATCCATCGCGGCGAAGTGTTCGGCCTTCTGGGACCGAACGGCGCCGGCAAAACGTCCACCATTGAAATCCTGGAAGGCTTGCGGGAACCTGACGCGGGCATGGTCCGCGTTTGCGGACTTGAGCCTTCTCGTGAAGGCCAGAAGCTGAAGCAGCGAATCGGCGCCCAGCTCCAGAACACGATTCTGCCCGACAAGATGACGGTGGAGGAAGCGCTGCGGCTGTTCAGCGGATTCTATCCGCGGTCGGACTCCGTCGATCAGCTCCTCGAGCGATTTGGGCTGGCGGAAAAGCGCCGCGCCTATTACGAAACGCTTTCCGGCGGACAGAAGCAGCGGTTGGCACTGGCGCTCGCTCTGGTCAACGGTCCTGAGTTGGTGCTTCTGGACGAACCAACGGCCGGACTGGACGCCATGGTGCGGCGTGACATTTACGCCTTGATTGAGCAGCTCCGCGCGGAGCACCGAACGGTGCTGCTGACCACCCATTACATCGAAGAGGCTGAGCGACTGTGCGACCGCGTGGCGATCATCGACCATGGCCTGGTTGTGGCGCTGGGCACACCGCGGGAACTCGTGCGAGGCTTCGGGAGCGGCACACGCCTCGAAGTGCGCACTGACAAGCCAGTGGCCTGTGATGAACTGCGCCGGCTGGACGGCGTGGTGGATTCCCGTGAAGCCGACGGCGCCTATTGGTTGCACGCGCAACCCGTGGCCAAAGCCCTTGTGGCTCTCATCCACTTCCTGGAAGCACGGGACAATACGCTTACGGATTTGCACATTTCCCAGCCTAGCTTGGAAGACGTGTTCGTCGAAATGACAGGGCGGAAGATAAGCGATATTAATGAATGACGAACGATGAAGCAGCGTTCATCATTTATCGCTCATCGTTAGGAGCTTGATGGCCGCAATCACAATCGCGCTGATGAATATTCGCCTTGCGATGAGGACGAAGGCGGCGCTCTTCTTCACCTTTATGTTTCCGCTCATTTTTCTGTTTGTATACGCAGGCATCTTCGCGCACGGGAACCGCTGGGTGGTGGCGTACCTGTTCGGACCGGTCATCACTTTGCAGATCATGGGAAGCGCCTTTTGGGGACTGGGCCTGCAATCGGTGATGTCTCGCGAGCGTGGCATCCTGCGCCGCTATCGGCTGGCGCCGGTCGGCGCGGGCTCGATGGTAGCCAGCAGCCTGATCGCCAACTACTTGCTTTTGCTGCCCACAGTCGCCCTGCTTGCCACCTTCGCCGTTCTAGTATTTCATATGCCGCTGAACGTGAACCCGATCGCTTTCCTCCTGCTCATCACAGTTGGCGCTTTTTCGTTTGCCGGTTTCGGCCTCACTGTCGCGAGCATCGCTAACACCATGCAGGAAGCTCAAATTTACAATCAGGTGGTCTGGTTCGCGCTCCTGTTTCTTTCCGGCGCCACCATTCCGCTTCCTGACCTTCCAAACTGGATTCAACACGTGGCCGCGTTTCTGCCGGCCACTTACCTGGTGAGTTCCTTCCAGAGCCTGATGACCCATTCGGCGCCGCTGTCGGCGCATGCCGCGGAACTGGGCGCTCTGGTGCTTTCCGGCCTGTTCGGCATTCTTTTCGCCTGGAAGCTCTTCCGATGGGAGAAGGAAGAAAAGCTACCCAAGTCTGCCAAAGTCTGGGCGCTGGTATTCCTCGTGCCCTTCCTGCTGATCGGCTTCTGGATGAACTCGAGCGGCAAGGCGCGGCAAGGTTGGGCAGCGTCCTATCACATGATGAACAAATGATGAACGATGAAGGCGGAGCGATGAACGCGGATCACGCCGGGCCTTCGGGTCATTCATCATTCTTTGTTCCTTGTTTAGATTTCATTCTTTGTCTTCATATTGCCGCTTCAAGCTGGCGACCACCGCCGGATCAGCTAGCGTAGTTGTGTCGCCTAGGACACGGCCTTCGGCGATGTCGCGCAGCAACCGCCGCATGATCTTGGCGCTGCGCGTCTTGGGCAGCTCCGCGCTAAAGAAGATATCCTCAGGACGCGCCAGCGCACCGATTTTCCCGGCCACGTGCTGCTTCAACTCCTCTTTGAGAGCATCGCTCGGCCGGGCGCGCTCCTTAAGCGTTACGAAAGCGCTGATGGCCTGCCCTTTCACGTCGTGGTTCTTCCCAATCACGGCGGCTTCCGCAACGGCGTGATGATCCACCAGCGCGCTCTCCACTTCGTACGTCGATATCCGATGGCCCGAAACATTCATCACATCGTCCACTCGGCCCATCAGCCAAAAGTAGCCGTCTTCATCCACCTTGGCCCCGTCTCCGGTGAAGTACCGTCCGGGATAGCGCGACCAGTACTGGCGCATGTAGCGATCGGGATCACCATAGATCGTTCGGAACATCGCCGGCCAGGGCCGATTCAGCACCAGGTAACCGCCGGCTCCCGGACCTACCCTTTCGCCCTTTTCGTCCACCACCTCTGCGTAGACACCCGGAAACGGCCTCGTGGCCGAGCCCGGCTTGGTGGCCGTCAACGCGGGCAGTGGCGTGATCATAACCATTCCCGTCTCGGTCTGCCACCAGGTATCCACAATGGGGCAGCGCTCGCGCCCGATCTGCTCGTGATACCAGACCCAGGCCTCCGGGTTGATGGGCTCGCCCACGGTACCGAGCAGCCGCAGTGACGACAAATCGTATTTCTGCGGCCACTCCCGGCCCCAGCGCATAAACGTTCGGATCGCGGTGGGCGCAGTGTAGAAGATGTTTACACCGTACTTGTGGACAATCTCCCAGAAACGGCCGCGGTCCGGGTAATCCGGCGAACCTTCGTACATCAAGCTCGTGGTTCCGTTGGCGAGAGGCCCGTAAACAATGTAAGAGTGACCCGTGACCCAGCCGATATCCGCGGTGCACCAGTAAACATCGTTTTCCTTGACATCGAAGATGTAGCGGTGGGTGGTGGACGTTCCCACCAAGTAGCCCGCCGTCGTGTGGACAATCCCCTTTGGCTTGCCGGTGGTGCCGCTGGTATACAGCACGTAAAGAATGTCTTCGGCGTCCATCGCTTCGGCGTCACACTGGTCGGACGCATCTTCCATCACATCGTGCCACCACAAGTCGCGGCCAGGATGCATCGATGACTTGGCCAGGTCGCCCACGCGCCGAACCACAACGACCTTCTCGATGGAAGGCGTGCCTCGAAGCGCTTCGTCGGCGTTATGCTTGAGGGGGACCACGTTGCCGCGCCGCCAGGCGCCGTCGCCGGTGATCAACACCTTCGCCTGGGCGTCATTGATGCGCTCTCTCAGAGACTCAGCGGAGAAGCCCCCAAACACCACGCTGTGCGGCGCGCCGATTTTGGCGCAGGCGAGCAGCGTGACCGCCAACTCCGGCACCATGCCCATGTACACCGCCACGCGGTCTCCCTTGTGCACACCGAGCGACTTCAACACGTTGGCGAATCGGTTCACCTCGCGTTGCAGCATTCCGAACGTCAGCACCCGCGAATCGCCCGGTTCACCTTCCCAGATAATCGCCGCCTTGTTACGGCGCGAGGAGGCAGCGTGCCGGTCCACGCAATTGTGGGTCACGTTGAGCCGGCCCCCCACGAACCATTTGGCCCACGGGGCGTTCCACTCCAGCACTTTGTCCCAGCGCTTATACCAGTCGAGGTGCTCAGCTTCCTCAGCCCAGAATGCTTCCAGGTTATGGGCGGCTCGCTCGTATAAAACGGGATCGTTCGCGTTCGCGCGCCGCCGGAATTCACTCGACGGTGGGAAGGTGCGAGTCTCCTGAAGTAGGGCATCGAGCCGTTCCTGTTGAAGTACGCCTGCCTCCGCCATTAAAGCCTCCGTTTAGCGCGAGCGAAAGGGCGGGGCTTCACAGCCCCGCCGGAAACCTCGTCAGATAAATGGGGCTTTAGAGTCTGTGTGAGAATTCTATAGTTGCGCGCTGTAGCGGCGGTCTGTGACCGCCGAAGCCATTGATTCTTAAGTACGGCGGTCACAGACCGCCGCTACAGCACGCGGTTTTCACACAGACCCTTTAGTCCCTGACATAGAGTGACTTCAGGGCCTAAAGGCCTCATTAGAACCGGCTAGCGGGTCGGCGGGGCTGAAAGCCCCGCCCTTTACGCCGCCTTATAGACATAGGCGTCTTCCACGTAGCGGCCACCGACCACCGTTCTCTTCAGCCGCAGGATGCCCACCTTGCGCTGCCGCAGCTTACGAAAATCCCGAATGAGGCTATCGTAGGGTCCGTCCAAGTAAATGTCCTGCGTATCAAGCGCTTGCCCGAGATTTTGGTCCTGTTCCAAAAGATCCCGGATTTTTCCGTACACTTTTCGACGGCCGACGCCGGGCTGATCGACGGCCTCCAAGGCAATGGTCAGTCTCCATTCGTTTTCTTCCGAATCGAACAGCCAGAATGAAGCGGTTACCGGAAATCCGCCTTTGTCCAAGCGCTCAGTAAGCACTCGGCCGGCCTCAATCTGTTTGTCTACCAGAATTTCTTTAACCATGGGAGTACTCCATAACGCGGATTGGTAATAGCGTTGTACAACTCGAGTGCGCGCTCTTCCGCGGTCCCACCTTGTGGGCCGATCTTCGGAGGCGGCTGTGCGTTTGTGACTTGCAATCGACCCAAAGTCTTGTACCTCGCCTCTTCGCTCCAATTCTTGACCACGTCCCAGTTGGCGGCGAACTGCTTGTTGGCGATGGCCACCTTGTATTCTACCTGTAAGTCAGCCAGTCCGAGCAGCTTCATCAGATTGTGCGTGTAAAGGTCGTTTATGAGTGTCTTATCCGGAAGCTCTGACCTCCTGATTTTCTTCACAATGCAGGCCTTGAGCGCGCATTCAACCGCGTAACCGGCCAGGTAGTAGGCGCCGTCAAACAGGCCTTTCTCCAGCAGCGCCTTGGCCTCCTGAATCCGCGTCTTTGCCAGCCACTGGAAATCTGACCGGGAAGTGCCCATTGCATTGTCGCTCTTTCAGGTCCGGTCTGCTTGCTCGCGGCCTTCAGGTCGATCGTCCACCGTTCGCGATTCCGTAGGCTTCGTCCAGAAACTCTACCACATGCATCACCCGCCGATTACTGCCGTGGTTACCCGACGCTGCCACGCCCGCTCGCAGTTGCAGCAAGCAACCCGGATTTGCGGTAAGAATAACTTGGGCGCCGGTTTCGTCGATCCTGCGCATCTTGCTTGCGAGCAGCCGCTCTGCCATATCGTTCTGCGCCACATTATAAATGCCGGCGCTGCCACAGCAAATCTCAACTTCCTTGAGTTCGACGTACTCCACGCTCGGCACCGCTGAAATCAGTTTGCGGGGAGCTGAACGCACGCGTTGCGCGTGGAGCAGGTGGCAGGGATCCTGATAGGTTACGCGCTCGCGAAGCGAGACGAAGTCGGTGTTCAGATCGATCCCAGCCAGAAACTCAGTCACGTCTTTGCAAAGCGCGGCGAAACGCCGCGCAGGTTCCAACATTTCCTGCTGCTCCTCTTCAAACAGTTGCGGATATTCTTTCAGCACCGAACCGCATCCCGCCGCATTGATGACGATGGCGTCAAATCCGCCTTTGAGAAACGTCTGGATGTTGCGCCGCGCCAGCTTCCGCGCCACATCCCGCATGCCGGCATGAACGTTGAGGGCGCCGCAGCAGCCTTGCTCTTTGGGAATCACGACTTCACAGCCATTCCGCGCAAGCACCCGGACGGTCGCTTCGTTAAGGCGGGCGAAGGCCAAGTTGGCGATGCAGCCGGCGAAAAACGCCACGCGATACTTGCGCTCGCCGCTGGCAGGAACCACAGTGCCCAGGCGTTCAAAGAAGAACGGCTTCTCCATCCGCGGAGCGAGACGCGCGACGTTCTGCATCCTGGCTGGAAAGAATCGCAGCGCCCGGCGAGACAAGGCTTCGAGTCCCGAGCGCTGGTAAAAACGCATCAGCTTGCCCACAAACTCGAGAACCCGGGCGTGCGGCAAGACCTCGCCCAGAAAAATGTCTCGAAGCCACCCTTCCAGAGGAGGGCGACTATAGTAGCGCTCAATCTGGCCGCGCGCCGCCTCGATCAACCGGCCATATTCAACGCCCGAAGGACACGCCGTCTCGCAGGACCGGCAATCGAGGCAAAGGTCCAGGTGTTTCACCACGCTCTTGCCGAGCGGCAACCGTCCCTCGGCCACCTGAATCATTTGGTAAATGCGCCCGCGTGGCGAGTCCATTTCATGACCCAGCTCACGGTAAGTTGGGCAGGCGTTGAGGCACAGTCCGCAGTGAATGCACTTCGAGTAGTAGTCCCAGCGCGGAGCTTCGCCAGGGCCGTAGTTCGAGATCGGGTGATCGGATGATCGGGTCATCGGGTGATTGAAGGATTGACTCATTGACTCATCGGCTCATTGATTCAATGCCCGTTTGACGGGAGCGTTTCCGAAGTCCGCGCTAGGGCCGCCTACCCGACGCGTACCAATTTCCCCTCTTCCTTGAGGTAGTTCACGATCGGGCTGTCATCATCCAAGTCGATCAGGTCCAGCGGCAAATCAAGCATGTCGCCGGCTGCACCATAAGCCTTGAAAAAAACTTCCGGCGGTAAGCCCGAGACCGCCAGATCCACGTCGCGCGGCGGCACGCCTCGCGGCTTGGCCGCCGAGCCGAACACATAGACTTCACGAGCGCCGGCGGCCTTCAGTACGCCGGCCGCGCGCGCAATTTGTTCTTCCAACGTATCAGCCCTCTTGTCAGCCATTATCTTCCCCCGATTCGAACACATTTCGAGCGCGTTTCGCGCGTCCGAATGTGGATCGTTGCCTTCAGATTCGGCCCACGAACCGCCCCGGCGAAAGCGTCCCCTTCGGGTCCCAGGCCGCTTTCAGCTTACCCATCACTTCGAAATCGTCGCCGGGCGGTCCCCAGACATCGATCTTTGGCTTGAGCTCAGCCGGGCAGCGTGTGACCACAAGGCTTCCGCCCAGGTCGCGCGCGATCTCGCGAAGGCGGTGGATAAAGCCGGGACTCGGGGCTTGGGATTCGTGGCTCGGGCCTTCGCCCACCGAAGGGCTTCGGCCCGCAGGCGGGGTTCGGGGTTCGGGATTCAGGGCTGCGGCAGACGTGCCCCTCATCAATCCCACTTCCACCACGCCGACGCCGGGCTGGGCGAGCCCAATCGCCAGCCAGCCCTCACCTTCGGCGTCTTCTTCGGCGCGCTCCAGAAACTCCTCAGAGGAAGCAATTGGGAGAGCTGCCTTCACCACGACCGGCACGCCTTGCTCCTTCGTCATCCACGAACCGAAGTCCGAGATGCGATCCCAGCCAGCCTTCTGTTCCTCCCGAAGTCTATGAACTGACGCTTTGATTGTCTGAGCCAATGCTCCGAGTTCCTGGGCGTATCGTGCAAGCACGCGTTCGGAGCCTCCCGCCTCAATCCAGATCGCCGGCCCAACTGGCGGAGTTGAACTGGCGTCGAGACTCGATTCCGGCATCGTCGTAGCCGGTTGCTGATCCCTGACCCCTGACCCGTGACCCCAATTACCTTCCAGCATCACTCTGGCGGCGCCGTTCAGTAGGGCCATGCGCAACGGTGTGAGCGGCGAACGCAGTAGCGCACGGCGGAACTCGCGCGCAGCCGCCAGGGTACCCGTCTCAATAACCCAGGTGGCCCGCTCCGCCACTAGCGGATGGAGCTTAAAGCTGGCTTCCACGATGACGCCGAGCGTGCCGTACGAGCCGATCAGGAGCTTGGCGAGGTCGTAGCCCGCTACATTCTTCACCACCCGCCCGCCGGTCTTCACGATGGCGCCCTCGGCGGTGACGATCTTCATGCCCAGCACGAGGTCTCGCGGGCCGCCGTAGTGGAGCCGCAGGGGCCCGGCGGAATTGGCGGCAAGAATTCCGCCAACGCTCGCCCGCTCGCCGCCCACAGGATCGAGCGGTACCCAAAGATTGTGCCGTGCCAGGAAGTGCTGAAGGTCGCCGAACTTCATGCCGGGCTCAACGCTCACCACCAGGTCGTCGGGTTCGTAGTACCAAACCTGGTTCATGTCCTTCAGCGAAAGCGCAACGTCGTACCGGCGCGGCGGGACTCCCATGCCAAGCTTGGTGCCATTGCGAACAGGAATCACTGCCAGTCCGTGGCCGGAGGCGCACTTGAGGACTTCCGCCACTTCCTCAGCGCAGGCCGGATAGACAACGCACTTAGGCGCAATGGTATCGATGGCGAAGGCGGCACAGACCGCCGGCTCGCCCGATACTTGCGACTCGCCGAGGATGGCGGCGAAGTCAACCTGAATGTCAGCGGTGGCTCCGATCATGAAACTGTCTCGCTACTGATTGCAATGGAGATAGTGGCTTCGTTCCTCGATTCAGGCATGTTTTCAATGAGCCTTCAGCCGTCAGCCATCAGCTCACGCGAAGGTGCAGAGCCAACGAAAGTCCGGCCTGGCTCAGCTTGGCCTAAAACTGATCGCCGACAACCGGCTCGCTGATTATAAAAGACATAGTGGCTTCGTTCCTCGGTTTGGCATGTTCTTCAATCAGTTTTCAGCGGTCAGCCACCGCCCGCCAGCCTCGAACACCGGCCATACTCGAAAGCCGATGGCTGAAAGCCGGATGCCTCGCGAACTCTTGGACCTCAAACCAACTGGCCATGCCCAACCACTGAAGCTCGGGTTCGTTTCTTGGGTTCGTTTCCTGATTTTGCACGTTTTCTCCCCCAAAAGTCAGGTTCGTTTGGGTTCGTTTTCGAACGCCAATTTGCCCATTTTTGACTACTATCCGTATTGGAATCTGCGGGTTACTGTTTTGGGTTCGTTTTTTTAACTCGTTTGGCAAATAGGCCCTCTGATCGCCATTAAGCTACGCTGCTACAGCATGATACAAGTTTGGGTTCGTTAGCGCGCATAGGTACCCCCCTGGGGGGTGCTCTGTCAGGAACCCGGTTTTTCCAAGTCTGACTTCGCTCACCCCGGGCACTCAGAGGGGGTCGCGTGGCCAATTTAGTCCCCATACCTCTCTGGTGTTCTCTCATAGGGTGACCTGGAAGCCGACCAGCGGACGAGTCTAACCCACTGAGTCAATGAATCAATCCTTCAATCGCCCGATGGCCCGATCGGCCGATCCTACATTATCTGAAGCCTCACTGATTCCAAAAGGGATAGTGGCTTCGTTCCTCAATTTAGCCTTCAGCAGTCAGCTTTCAGCTGTCAGCAACCACCTTACGGACTACGGACGACCAACAACGCGAACCGAGCACTGATTCCGAATGCGTAGTGGCCTCGTGGCCAATTTAGCCCCCATCCCTCCCTGGTGTTCCTTCACAGGGTGACCTGGAAGCCGACCAGCGGACGAGTCTAACCCACTGAGTCAATGAATCAATCCTTCAATCGCCCGATGGCCCGATCGCCCGATCCTACATTATCTGACGCCTCACTGATTCCAAAAGGGATAGTGGCTTCGTTCCTCAATTTTGGACACCTATTTTTCGGCTCAGCTCACCTGAATCCTCAGCTCCCCGCACATTTTGCCGGACGGAAGCAGCTTCCCCGGGTTCAGAAGGCCGTGCGGGTTGAACACATCCTTGGTCCGACGCATCATGCCAAGGTCCTGCTCGGAGAAAGTGAGCGGCATGAGCTCGTTCTTTTCGATGCCGACACCGTGTTCGCCTGTAATCGACCCTCCTAGCTCCACGCATTTGGTGATGATGGCCTCCGCGGCCTCTACCACACGGCGCTTCTGCTCCGGGTCGCGGGCGTCAAACAGAATTAAGGGGTGCAGATTGCCGTCGCCGGCGTGGAAGATGTTACCCACGCGTTGGCCAAAGCGCTGCTCAACCTCGCCGATATAATCGAGCATTTCCACCAGGCGGGTGCGGGGAATCACCCCATCTTGCACGTAGAAGTTCGGGGCAAGGCGGCCCATGGCGCCGAAGGCGTTCTTCCGGCCGCGCCACAGAAGGTCCCGCTCGTCAGCCGTGCGCGCCGCTCTCACCTCCCGGGCGTGGTTCTGGCGGGCCAAGCCTTCGAGGGCGACCGCCGCCTCTTCCACTTCCTCTTTCAAACCCTCAACTTCGAGCAGCAGCACCGCGGCTGAATCCAGCGGATAGCCGGCGTGGGTGGCTGCCTCGATGGCGCGAAGGGTGAAGCCGTCCATCATCTCGAGCGCAGCCGGAGTTATGCCGCGCGCCGTCACGGCTGCCACGGTTGCGGTGGCGTCGGCCACGCGGTCATAGATGGCCAGCAGCGTCTTGATGGCTTCAGGCCGGCGCGTGAGCCGCACGGTAATCTCGGTGACTATTCCGAAGGTGCCTTCGGAGCCCACCACGAGTCCCGTCACGTCGTAGCCAGGCCGGTCCCAAGGCTTGCCGCCAGTGTGGATCACGCTGCCATCCGCGAGGACCACCTCAAGGCCCAGCACATGGTTGGTGGTGACGCCGGAGCACAGGGTGTGCGGCCCGCCCGAGTTCTCGGCCACGTTGCCGCCCAGAGTGCACGCTTTCTGGCTCGAGGGGTCGGGCACGTAGCAGTAGCCCTCGTCGGCCACGGCCAGCGAGAGATCGAAATTCACCACTCCTGGCTGCACTCGCGCGCGTTGGTTCTCGATGTCAATTTCGAGGATCTTCTTCATGCGGGCGAGCGAAACGACAATACCACCCTCAGTGATCACTGCACCGCCGCTGAGGCCGGTGCCAGCGCCGCGCGCTATGATCGGAACGCCGAGGCCTGCGGCAAGCTTGACGACACTGGCTACTTCCTGCGTGCTCTCCGGAAACACTACCGCCTGAGGCGGCTTGCGGGAAGAAAGCCCGTCGTATTCGTAGAGCATCAGGTCCTCGGGCGTGGAGAGTACCCGGTCGGGCGAGGTGAGGCGAGTCAGATCTTGAACTAGTCGGTTACGAGCCATTGTACGGGCCTGCTAGTCTCTCAGTCGTCGGTCTCTCAGTCGTCGAAATCGAGTCGTATTGCCCAGTCCTCAGTCCGCTGACTGATCGACTAAAAGACCTCCGACTGAAGGACTCTTGAGACTGAGAGACCCCCCTTGAATTCTAGCCTAACTAAGTCTTAGCCGCTCGCGAAGGCAAAGCTGATGTTACAGTAGCAGCATGGCAAAGATACTGGTGACGGGCTGTGCCGGTTTCATCGGGTTCCACGTGTCGCAGCGGCTCTTGGCGCGCAGCGACGAGGTGGTTGGCCTGGACAGTCTCAACGAATACTACGACGTTAATTTGAAGCGGTCACGGCTGGCGCTGCTGACCGCTGGTCCGGATAGCGGCAGCGCCTTTCGCTTTGTTCAAATGGACCTTGCCGACCGTGCAGGCCTCTCGTCGCTGTTTGGAACTGAGAAGTTCGAATCAGTGGTTCACCTGGCGGCGCAGGCGGGCGTTCGCTATTCCCTCACACATCCACATGCCTACGCCGACGCCAATCTCACAGGTTTCTTGAACGTACTGGAGGCATGCCGTCATCACGGCGTCCGCCACCTGGCGTATGCCTCGTCCAGTTCGGTTTATGGCGGAAACACTCACATGCCATTCTCCGCGCGCACCAACGTGGATCATCCTTTGAGCCTTTACGCAGCCACCAAGAAGGCCAATGAGCTGATGGCCCATTCTTACGCCCACCTCTACCGTTTGCCGTGCACCGGACTTCGCTTCTTCACCGTGTACGGCCCCTGGGGACGGCCGGACATGGCCCTGTTCATCTTCACCAAGGCGATTCTGGAAGACCAGCCGATTGAGCTCTTCAATCAGGGCCGGATGCAGCGCGACTTTACCTACATCGATGACTGTGTGAATGCCATCCTGTTGCTCCTCGACCGAGTTCCACGACCAGACCCGCAGTGGAGCGATGACCGTCCGGATACAAGCACCGCGCCCTACCGCATTTACAACATCGCGAGCCACCGGCCTGTCCAGCTCATGGCCTTTGTCGAGGCTCTTGAACGCAAACTTGGCAAGCCTGCCAGGAAGAACCTGCTGCCCATGCAGCCCGGCGACGTGCCGGCAACCTACGCCGATCTCAGCGAACTTGTGAATGACACGGGATACCAACCGCAGACTTCTATCGAAGAAGGGATCGGTAAATTTGTGGACTGGTATCGAGGGTACTACCGAGTGTGATTCGGTGAAAATTCGTGGATTCCCGCCTTCGCGGGAATGACGGCGTGGGATTGAAATCCCTAAGTTCAACAATGTCACCCCGCGTAAGCGGGGTCCACGATGGGAAAAGGCCGAGCACGAGTCGTCACACGGACTCTGAAGCCCCGCCCTTCCGCAGCCGCTGCAGCTTCTCGAACTTCCGCTTCACGTAGCGAGCCGCCATTTTCGAGATCAGGAATCCCTCGCGTCCATCCAGGATGCCGCCTCGAAGAATGTACGCCTCCAGAAAGATCCAGGGAGGCGCAAGCCAGCGGCCAAGCGCTGAGGCGCGCTTCCCCCGGTCAAACATCTCGCGCGCCGCCAGGTCCGTGTAAAATTCAATCCGCGCGCGGTGCTCCTGAAGAGAATCGCAGGTGTAATGAAGAATCTCGCCGGGCAAGGTTTCTACCCGTCCTTCCACCAACACCGACTCGTGCACGTAGGCGCCCTGCCACTGCCCGCGGCGGCGGTCAAAAAGGCGCAGTTTGTAGTCGGGATACCAACCGGAGTGTCCGATCCAGCGGCCCAAGTAGCGAGCGCGACGGGCGAAGCGGTATCCGCTCGCTGCGGGCGTCGATGATTTCCACTGCTCGACCGCTCGCTGCGCCGCCGGGTTGAGCTCCTCATCCGCGTCCAGGCTCAGAATCCAGTCATGCCGCACCTGTGAGCTGGCGAAATTCTTCTGCGCCGCGAAGCCCTCGAAAGCATGTGTGATCACCCTGGCGCCCAGCGACAGGGCGATACTTGCCGTGTCGTCCGTCGATTCGCTGTCGACCACGATCACTTCGTCCGCACAGGCAAGGGACCGGACAGCGCGCGCAATATTGCGAGCTTCGTTGTGAGCAATTATGGTGGCGGAGAGGGAAGGCACAAGCTAATAGTCGACTGCCATGGCGAGAAATTTGTCGACACTCCATTGAGAGCCGTCGATTAAAGATTCTGGCCTAGTACGTCCAGGGCTCCCGGAAGAGTGCGCGGAAACCTTCCTGCTCAAAGTGATGGTCGTCCGTAAGCACTTCGGTTAGCCCTTCTCGACGCATCGCCTCCATGGAGATGCAATCGGTCAGGCTGTAGCCCTTGTCGGGGCGACGGATATATAGCTCGAGACCAGCCCGAAAGGAATTGCGACTTTGTGGAATCACGTCGATGGCCGGATCTGACAGAAAATCGCGCGCCTTCTCAGCCACTGCACTGCGTAGCACCTCGGGCCTTCCGGAGAAAAAGTTCAAACACTCCGCCAGAACCTCGTCGGTAGTCACGATGTGCGAGGACTTTCTCTCGGCCGTCAGTGCCAGAGCGCGGTTATGTGCGCTGTCGAAGCGATCGAACAACGCGACCCAATAAAAGGTGTCGGCGAAAAGGACGTCATTCCCGTTTCTTTGGCCAGCCATAAATGTAGTGATCGTGCTGGCTGGCCCCATCCTCCGGCAAAGCCCTCATGACGTCATCTGGCACATCGCGCATGCGGTCAAGTATGCCATTGACGAGGGTCTCGAGGGGAGACTCGATTTCGGTGGCCAGCGCGACGGTCTGCCCGGGGTTCATAGGCTCTTTGCGCTTCTTCATGCTTCCAGCATATCAGAGTGGCTGCTGGTTAGCTTGGCGAGCCTTCGCGCAGCACCCTCGCGTACTCTTCACGCCTCACCTGTTCCGTCACACGAGCGATGTCAGGAGCATGCGCGCGGTCTCCCGCGAGCGGCGATACAACCTTGCGTACTAGGCGCTTGGCCTTAGCCGCCAGACGCCCCGTTTCGAGAGGAGCCAACTGGTCAAGGGCATGGGTCGCCGTGAGCAGTTCAATGGCCAGAATCGACGTGACATTGGCAACGACCTGCTTCAGCTTGAGTGCGGCCGTCAAACCCATGCTGACGTAATCCTCTTTGTTACCCGATGTCGGAATGGAATCCACCGACGCCGGGTGTGCCAGCGCTTTGTTCTCCGAGGCCAGCGCGGCCGCCGTCACCTGAACCAGCATCAGTCCGCTCTCGATGCCGGGCGATCCTGCTAGGAACGGCGGCAGGTCTGAGGTTAGCGGATTCACCATTCGGTCGATGCGCCGTTCCGAGATCCCGCCGAGCTGGGTTAGAGCAATCGCCATGAGATCGAGCGCGGTGGCCACCGGCTGTCCGTGAAAGTTACCGCCGGAGAGCACATCTCCTTCGCCGAACACCAGCGGATTATCCGTGGCGCTGTTCATTTCAATCTCGAATGTACGGCGGGCGAAGGCGAGCGCATCGCGGACCGCACCGTGGACCTGCGGCATGCAGCGAAGGCTGTAAGCGTCCTGCACTTTGGCGCAATCACGGTGCGACTCGCGGATGGCGCTGCCCTCGTTCAGGCGAAGAAGATTGCGCGCCGTTTCGATCTGCCCAGCGTGAGGCCGGGCGAGTTGCAGACGCTCGTCGAAAGCCACAGGCGAACCGCGCAGCGCGTCGAGCGAGAGCGACCCTGCCACATCCGCGGTGTCGGCGAGAATCTCGGCTTGCGCGAGAGCCAGCAAACCGAGCGAGAGCATGGCCTGGGTTCCATTGACTAGCGAGATCCCTTCCTTCGCCTCCAGGACGAGCGGTGCGAGACCCGCGCGACGCAAGGCCGTGGCGGCTGCGACAGGCCGGCTACGCGCCTCGAAGTTACGATCAACTGTAACCTCACCCTCGCCCACGAGTGTCAGCGCCACGTGAGCGAGCGGAGTCAAATCGCCGCTCGCACCCACAGAACCCCGTGCCGGCACCATCGGGTGCAGCCGGTGATTCAGCATCTCGCACAGAACCTCAGCCACGCGCGGCCGTATGCCCGAAAGTCCCGCGGCCAGCGTGTTGGCGCGCAACAGCATCAACCCACGCGTCTCTGCGACATCCAGCGGTTCCCCAACGCCGCAGCAGTGGCTCCGCACCACATTAAGTTGCAGCTTGCGCGCCTGGGCAGGATCGATGTGCTCGGTGGAGAGGCTGCCAACGCCGGTGGTGACGGCATACACCAGGCGCTTCTCGCGAATCATGCGTTCAACAACTCGCCTTGACGCGCCCATCGCACGTCGAGCTCTCGCGTGCAGCGCCACGCGTCTCCCACGCAGGACAACGTCGGCGAAATCCCGGCGCGTCAGATCATGTCCGGTGAGCGATAGTGCTGTGGACATCGCTGAACCACTGAAAGTGGAATGTCTAAGAGTTTCGGCGGGAAGGCTTTCAACTCCTCGACCTTTAACTCTTCAACCCGAATTCGTTGCCTTGAACAGTTCAACGTACCGGTCCGGCAGGGTCCTGGCGTGACCCTCCCGGTCTGTGATCACGTGCACCGTCTCGCCTTCAGCTAGTAGCTCCTGGTCGGGCAACCGGCAAATCTCGTAGCCAAATACCAACACGCGTTTCCGCGAAGCGCGCAGGCACGTGCGAATCTCAATTTCGTCATCGTAGCGGGCAGGCGCCTTGTACCGGCAGCGGACCTCGGCCACCATGATGTAAAGGCCGTCCTGCTGCTCCATTTCGCGGTAGGCGAAGCCGTGCTGGCGGCAGAAATCGCCGCGCCCAATTTCGAACCACACCAGAAAATTGGCGTAATACACCACGCCCATCTGATCGGTTTCGGCATACCGGGCGCGGATTCGAGTGGAGGTCCAGCGATCACCGATTTGAAGCGCCATGAGCGGATATTGTAGCAGAGCGCGCCTGTCTGGCTGCGGCTACGGCGTCAGCGGCACCTCGAACTTTGGCGCGAAATCGCCCACAACGTACTGCACGATGTCATCCAGAAGTGCTGTTGCATAGGGATCAGTCCCGTACGCCTCGCCTAGGCCGAAGGTGGTCACCAGCAGCTTGCCCTTACCGGCGCGCGCCTGCACGAGCACACCAGCGTTCAGATGCAACCAGCCGTAAAACATGCCCGCCAGAACGTCGGGGAAGGCCGACGGAGGCAAGCCTTGGATGACGGCGGGCGGATTGACCGCTTGAGCCTCGAAACCTGGAAGCGTGCTGAAGCCAGTGCCGTGAAAGATCGGATGGTCTTTGCGCACCCAGAGAAAGTTGGAGATCCAGTTTCCATCTAGGTCCGACTGAGCCCGAGGCGTGATCTCGATTCCCGGCGACAGGCTCTGATTGTCGGAAGCGATCAGGATCACTCGGCCACCGTTCTCAAGAACAGCCTGCACCTGATCGTTGAGCGTTGACGCTATCACCACCGGCAAGGCTTCCTTTCCGGATGGAGCGAGGTATCCATGGGCACGCATTTCGTCCGAGAGCCGCCGCAGGCGGCCCGCCGGGTCAACAAAGGAAACCGCGGGCGGCAACTCTTCTTTGCGGGGCGGATAGAAATACATCTCGAGCGAGTTTTCACTCAACGGTTTGCCGCCGGCCTCCACGCGAAAGCTCAGGATTCGCCGCTGTGGGGAACTTACCGGCGGCGCCGTGAAATCGATCGCGCCCGCTGGGGCCGCCGAACCCGGTTCGATCGCGTGTAAAGGTTTGACATAAGTCTGGTCGAAGCCCGCCAGGCTCCACAGTATCGACCCACCGGCCAGAGAAGCGGTGCTGTAATGGGAAACGTAAACGTCCGCATGCACGTGCTCACCGGACACAAAATTGCGCTTCGGGATGCGAGCGATGATCAAGTCATCCGCTTGCAAAGGCCCGAGTTTGCTTGCGGATACCTTTGGATGCCGCCACATATCGAACAGGCCGTTTGATTCCCAATTGATGTCCGTAAACTCGGTGATAACGTAACCCTGTATCTCCGGGTGCGACCGCAAGGACTCGATTTCGTATTTGAGGGACTCATATTGGTGTTCTTCGGTGGCGTCCGCGAGCGATGCCAGACCCGGGAACAGCGTCGAGTAATAGCTGGTGTAACGGTCGGCGAAACCGGCAGGTCGTGTAATCTCGCGTCCGCCGAAATCTCGATCGAACCACCAGGGTGGCGGATCCGGCACGTGAGGCAAGCCCCAGTTACCGAATTCCGAGAGCATGAGCGGCGCGGCGGCGTTTACCTGCGAGTCGTTGTAGGGGCTCCAGAGCCAAGCGGGGCGGCTGGCGAGATCGGTCACGAACCGGTCGAAGTCGCTTGCAGCATCCGGAATTGAGGCGTAGTCATGGAAGTCGGCGATATCGCTCGCCATGTGGAAATTGTCACAGCAGGCGCTGTTGTCATCCACGAGCCAGCCGGGCACAAGCTCATGAGCCTGCGTTGAGAACTGTTTGAGCCAGTCGCGCTGGGGCGCCTGCTTCAGGTCGGCCCCCCAGCTTTCGTTGATGAGGCTCACGGCGACGACGGAAGGATGGTTCCAGTCGCGAGTCGCCATGCCTTGAAGAGTCTTAAGGCCGCGGCGCCCGGAGTCCCCCGTGAGCTTGTCCCAGTTTGGAATTTCGTACCAGACGAGGATACCGGCAGAATCCGCAGCGTCCAAGTAGCGGGGGTCCGGAACCTTGATGTGACACCGAAGCAGATTGAGACCTACCGCTTTCGCGGCCATCATCTCCTGGCGCACGAAATCGAGAGACGGAGGCGTGTAGACCGTGTCGGGATAGAAGTCCTGGTCGAGAGCACCGCGCAAGTAGATGGGCTGGCCGTTGAGGTAAAAGCGCCCACCCCGGGTGTCAAATGTCCGAAAGCCGAATGGGCTTGTTATTGAATCACCGGAATAGATCCAAGCCTGGACCGTGTAAAGGTAGGGTGTTCCCGGGCTCCAGAGCTGTGGCTTCGCCAACGTCCCGCTGAAGCTGCTGTGCGCTTGCCCAGATGCTAGGTTCAGAGACTGCTTCCACACCGTTTTTCCGGATGCGTCCCGGATTTCGGCGCCCGCGTAAGTCGCGCTCGACGGACTCGAGGACGCGCCCACGCGGCTGCTTGAAGTTCCGGCCGCCTCGGATGCGCCCGGAGAGTTAATGATTTCCAGATCGATGGTGAAGCGCCCGTCAGCGCCGGCGCGAATGTGCATCGCTCCGATTCGAGTTTTGGGACGATCCTCGAGTTCCACGCTCTGCCAAGGTCCGCTGGTTTGGACGTACCAATCCTGCTTGCCGTGCGGAATCTCCGCGTAACGAATGCCTTCCACCTCGGCCGGTTTCGCACCAGGATCAACCACCCGCACGGCAAGTTCATTCTCGCCAGCCCGCAGGAACGGCGTGATGTCGATTTCGAAGGGCAGATAGCCGCCTTCGTGCTCTCCAGCCTTTTGTCCATTCACGTATACGGTCGCTTTATAATCGACCGCGCCGAAGCGCACCAGAAGTACATGTCCGGCAGCCGGCGCGGGTGCGGAGAAGGTGCGCCAGTACCAGGCCACACCCGCATAGTCACGCAGGTCAGCGAATTCAGACTGCCAGGAGCCGGGCACCTGGGCCGTGCGAGCGCCGGACGCGGTGGACAGGTCCGCCACGTCGAGCTTGCCGCTGGGGTCGGTAACAAAGCTCCAGTTCCCGTCCAGTGAACTCCTTTCCTGCGCGACGGCGTGAGAAGAAGCGGCAGCGACTAAGACAATTGCGAACATGGTTGCTGCAAAGATATTTTCTCGGCGAAGAAACCAAATCATGAAAACGCTCCGAATATTAAGGATGCCAGCAAGCACAGCCCTGCGATGTTTGATCGTCGATTATAGCGTCACGCCTCGAATCCATGCTGTGTTAGCATACGCAAAGGAGCATATAACATAGGCGCTGACGCCAAGGCCCGGTCAGTAGCGGTTTTGGCGATGCGTATCCAACAATGGAAATCGAGATCGAGAAGCGAAGGCACAAGCGGACTAAAGCAGCGTTGGAAGTCCAGTGCGCCAGCTTCGGCATCGACGAGATTTTCGTCAGCTCTGACGTGAGCGGGGGCGGAATGTTTTTGAATACGCCCAGCCCGCTAGCCTCGGGGTCGGATGTGGAGCTGAGCTTCAGACTTTCGCCGGACGGCCCGGACATCGCCTGCTCGGGCCGCGTGGTTTACGCGCTTCCAGGCGTGGGCATGGGAATTCAGTTTCTCGATGCCCGGGGAGAAATCGAGATGGCGTTGAACAAGCCCGGCGGGCTGTCACATTAATTCGGTGTTTCTGGTTGCAGGATCGGCGCAACAAGCGAGGGTGGGACGGAAAGGGTCGCCATGAGAGTTAAGATTGTGTTACTAGCAGGTTTGGCCGCGGTTCTAGCGAGCTGGACTGGAGTTCGGTCAGCTCTGGCCTGGCCGGCGAGTCCGCAGCAGCCCGCTGCTTCCCCCGCTTCTGCTCCTGCGGTCCCTGCGCCGCCAGGTAGTTCTCAGCCAAATCCATCTCCGACAGCGTCAGTAGGAATGCAGCCGCACGACGCACAGGTGCTTTTGTACAAGATCTATAATTCGGCCTACCAGTTTGGCAACGCCGGTACAAGCTTACATCCAGAAACGTGGAACATAAGTTCCCGGAAGCGGGCGCTCTTTTACCAGCAAGCCAACTCGCTACGGACGACCGTCGATGCCCTGCAAAAGCCATGGAACGGCTTCTACAAAAATCCGGGAGATGCGGAGCTGGGCCGCGAGACCTTGGGAGGCCTCAATAAGCTACTGCCCGAAGCCGACAGCTTTGCCAAAGCTCTTGCGGACGCGGCAGGCACATCGGTGGCAGCGGACTATCAGAAATCGGCCGCTGACCTCGCGGATCTCGAGCGTCAGCTTGAGGCCTATGTGAACGGCCTCGAAGCCAAGGGGACTGCGTCCGCGAAGGTTGAGGCCAAAGTGCAGGCCTCGCCGCCCCCGAAGCCTGAGCCAAGCGAAACCGCTAAGGCTGGCGTTTCCCCAGCGGCCGCGAGCGCGCCGCCGTCGCCGAGCCCCTCAGAATCAATTCCCTCTCGAGTGGCGCCTATGGCAGCGCCGGCTTCCGCGTCTGCGGCTTCGTCGGGAACGAGTGTACCAAAGGCATCCGCTCAACCGGCTCCGGCGCCAGTGGCCATGACTGCCAGCGAAGTGCAGGCACTCCTATACAAGATTTACGCCGCCGGATATCGCGTCGCGGACCTGACCGGATCACTGCCGCTCGACAAGTGGAAGCTGAGTGATCAGGAACGCGCTGCTCTGACGGAAAAGTCTGATTCCCTTCGCGCAGCCTTGCAAGCGGAGGAAAAGCCGCGCAGCGAATTCTACAGTCATCCTGAGGACCGCGGGTTGGGGAGCGCAACGGTCTCAGCGCTGCAGTCGCTGTCGATGCGGCTTGATGATTTCCAAACGGCGCTGGAGGCTTCACCGGGAGCCTCGACCGCATCGGATTACCGCCAGTCCTCAGCCGAACTCGCAAAGCTAACACAGCAACTCGAGCCTTACGTGGCCTACCTTGAGGCGAAGGCGTCCGCGGGTGAAGGCGCGCTCGAAACGGAAGTGGTGCGCACGGCAGGGACGTCGCCGCCCCTTACCAGCACTTCCTCCGCCGAGCAGCCGCCGCTCAGCACCGGCCAAGTCAAGGCGGTGCTCAACCAGGCTTACGAACCGGCCTTCCGGCTGAGGGACCTGCTCAGCCAGGAGCACCCGAACGCCTGGAAAGCCTCCGACGCTCAAAGAAATGCTTTTAACGATGCCTCCCATGTGTTGGCTCAGCGGCTGGACGAGCTCGACAAGTGGCGCACCCAGTTCGAGGCTCATCCCGACAGCCTGGAGGCCGCATTCGAGGTGTATGCCTCTCTCGGGAAGCTAACCGAGCCAGCCCACACCGTCGGACACTTGGTAGGCCAGTACGAGAATCCCACGTTAGGCAACGAATACCTCAACCGTGCGCAACAGGTTGAAAACTTTCGCGATCAGGTTGAGCCCTACCTTAGCTATCTCCTAAGTGCCTTTGATCACCAAACGGGCACCGTGGAGCGCAACTTTAGAGCTTGCGAGACCGAGCTGAGTTACGCGATGCGGCCCAGCCAAGCCCCTGCGACTCCGATGCGAAACGTCAACCCGGTCTTCCAGGGCCACCCGACAAACCACCACGTCAATCACACGGAGCATTCGTCCTCCGCGCACGCACACGCCAGCAAAGCTCACGAGACAAAGAAATCTGCCAAGCCGACATCTGAAAAGCCAAAGCCATGAAGGCCCACTGCTGACGAAGGCTTCTGAAGCAGCCGTAGGAACTCAGGCTTCGGCGGTGCTCTCTGAGCGCCCACATTGGCCGCGGCAGAACGCCACTCCAAGTGCGAATTGAATTTGCTTCTCACGGCTGCAAATAACGATCGAGCCAGCCGAGCACGGTCTGGTACCACAAGCGGCTGTTCTGCGGCTTCAACACCCAGTGGCCTTCGTCAGGAAAGTAGAGCAGGCGCGACGGGATGCCGCGGCGCTGAAGAGCGGTGAATAATTGGAAGGCCTGGCCTTCGGGAACGCGATAGTCACGCCCGCCTTCCACCAAGAGCATGGGCGTTTCGATATTCTGGACAAAGCTCGACGGCGACCACTTCCCATAGAGAGGCGAAGAATCCCACGGAACGCCTTTGAGCTCCCACTCCGGAAACCACACCTCCTCGGTCTCCCCGTACATGCTGCGGTTGTCATAGACGCCGTCGTGCGACACCAGCGTCTTGAAGCGGTGGGTGTGACCGGCCATCCAGTCGATCATGTAGCCTCCAAAACTAGCTCCGGCGGCCCCGAGGCGGTTCGCATCCACGTAAGAGAGAGCTGCCAGGTCGTCCGTGGCCTTCATGAGGTCTTGGTACGGGGCGCCACCCCAATCGCCCGAAATTTCTTCGGTAAACTTCTGGCCGTAGCCCGTCGAACCGTGGAAGTTGGTCATCATCACCACGTAGCCGTGGGAGGCGAACATCTCGGCGTTCCAGCGATAGCTCCAGCCATCATCCCAGGCGCTCTGGGGCCCGCCGTGAATCAGCATCAACCCGGGATATTTCTTTGCGGGGTCAAAGTTCGGCGGCTTCACCAATAAACTCTCGATGGAGTCGCCGAGCGCGCCCTTCGTCTGAACAACTTCCGCCGGGTTCATTTGCAGAATGCCCAGCAGCGGCGCATTCAGGTGAGTGACCGACGAAAGACCCCAAGCCAGTCCCGACGTCGGCGCGACGGCGCGGTAGATCTCCGTCGGTTCCGTCAGCCTGGTTCGTGTGAACACAAGGGCCTTGCCATCCGGCGTCACGCTCGGCTCGTCGAACATTCCATCCAGAATCTTTTCCACGTGCGGATGGCTTACCGAGGTTTTGAAGACCGGCTGCTCGGCGTGTTCGGGCGCCACGAAGTACACCGTGTCGCTATCGGGAGCCCAGGTGAAACTCGACACCCATTGATCGAAGCCGGGCGTCAACTCTTTCACGCTACCGTCCTGACGATCGTAGAGACGCAGCCGAAAAAGATCCGACTCATAGCCGTTGCGGTCCTGCGAGGTGTAAGCGATGTAGCGGCCATTGGGAGAGTACTGCGGCGCGGCGTCAGAGCCATGCACGCCGGGCGTGATATCTTTAGCCTCGCCGCCCGAAGCCGGCACCAGGTAGAGATGATTATTGGTGGTCCAGGCTGCGGCAGATTGGCCGGCCTCTCCGAGGGTACGGTTTGACGTGTAGCAAACCTCGGCGCCGTCCGGCGAAATGGCGTAACCATCGGGAGCGCCCAGAAAGAACGTAGGCGAATCGTAGGCCCCAGGCGTCAGGTCCCGCGCCGGGCCACCGTCTTTCGCTACCACGAAAAGGTGCGTGTATTTGCCGTCGCGCCAGGCGTTCCAATGCCGGAACAAGAGCTGATCGATGAGGCGGGCCTTCACGGGGCTGTGCTCCGCGTCGTCCGAGCGCTTCCGGTTGCAAGCGTCGTCGGCGCAGTCGGGGTAGACGTCGGAGGTGAACAACAGCTTGTCTCCTCTCGCCGACCACATCTCCCCGTCAGCGCCGGTGGAAATCGAAGTCAGCGGCCTGGCTTCCCCGCCTTCGAGCGGAAGCAGCCAGATTTGCGGAGTGCCGCCTCGCGTCGAAATAAAGGCAATCTCGCGTCCATCGGGCGACCAACGCGGCCGGGTATCTGACCCGCTGCCAGCGGTGATCTGCCGCGGCTCTCCTCCAGCGAAAGGTGTCAGCCACAGATGGCTGGCCACCTTGTTGCCTTCCACATCAGCGTCAGCCACCGTGAAGACCACCAGGCGGCCGTCCGGGGAAACCTGCGGATCGTCAATGCGATGAACCCTCATCAGGTCATCGAATGTGATCGGATGTTTGATCTGCGCTTGCAAGGGCAGCGAGCCCGCGATCATCAAAATGGCAGCAATTCGGATGATGTTCTCTGAAGAAGAAGTAAAACGAATCGCCAAGAAACGTGTGGTCCGCAAGGCGAAACGGCACCCGAGCGCCCATGCTGCGAAGAGTGTGCGATTCAAAGTTCTCAGTGTGATGCGGACCATCTTCATGAACGGCCCCCTGAAGTGGCACAGAATCCGCCACTGGCAAGCATCATATCCTGATCGCTACGTCCGTTGCATTCCACCTGCGTCGCGAAGCCGTTGCACGTCAATTTCACCGATAACCTTCTGCAAATTCAATACTATGCTGGGTTCCACCATCAAGACATCTGTTTTCAGTAACATGCTGGGTTTCCCAAGACTCGACTCTCTATTTTCAATAAGATGCTGCGTTTCCCAAGACTCGACTCTTTATTTTCAATAAGATGCTGGGTTCGTTCGTAGGGGTCTGCATTTCGCGCCGCCCCGCCCTGGCTGATTGCCCCACCCGATTAGCCTTCCGGCGCCCTTCGCTTCGCATCTGTTGTCTCCTTGCCGGCCAAAAACCTCTGTTTACAAATCGCACGCCGAGGCGGCTAAAAACCGTGGCTTTGTGTAAGTTTTACATGGTAGCGCCATGCTGATTCCAAAAGACTTCTTGGCTTTGTGTAAAATTTACACAAAGCCACCAAGTTATTGATTGCACGTAACTTCTTGGCTTTGGCACGAACGTCAAAGCCGCTGATCTATTCATTCTAAAGGGCTCCTTGGCTTTGGCATAGTATCTTTTTTCTCGGGCTCTCTGGGTTACCAGTTGTATAACTGCCGGTGCCTTTCCCTTTCCCTCCACCGTTCCATCGCCACAATAACCTGTTGCAATCGTCCAGCCCAGACCCCGGAACATCTTCCCCATTGCCTGCCCCACTGGCAAACCCTTCCGGCCTCGAACAGCACCGCCTTCCGCCCTGTCCCAGGCCACCTTGATCTTGTTCCGCCCCACCCTGATTCACGCCCCCACCCTATCACAGGCGCGTCCCCATGTCAAGTCCCTCCAGCTTTATATGTAGGCTAGTTTACGGACGTTTGTGCAGTCGATTCTGGCAACAGGAAAGGCCGCTAACTCCGCGCTAGCCCGGCCAGGATTGAGCGACAAAGGAGGTTGAGTGCAAAACCTTTCCGGCTTTCCTCTGCTGAAGCCTTCACCACTCGAAGGGCAAAATCGGCGGCGCACGCTACACGTGCTCTCCTCGAAAACTCTGCGAATAATCCACTTGAATTTCGAGGTCCCCAGTGGTAGTGTGATCGCCCTGCGGAGTGCCTTGGAGGAATAACGATGTTACGTTACCGTTCCCTGTTTGCATGCATAGGTCTGCTCGCCCTGATGACCGGCTGCACGACGACGCCCCCTGATACGCGGGACGCTGACATCAAGGCCGTGAAAGGCGTAGAGGCTGCCTGGGTGAACGACATCGCCACGAAGGATGTGGACAAGTTCGCGAGCTACTATTCTTGGGATGCGGTGCTCTTGCTGCCGAACGCGCCGATTATCAACGGCGTCGAGAACATCAAGACGGCCCTCAAGCCACTGCTGGCTGACCCCAACTTTGCCCTTACCTTCCAGTCCACGCAGGCAGAGGCGTCGAAAGGCGGCGATTTCGTCTACACGGTCGGCACCTACTCCATGACGGTGTCGAATCCGATCGACAAGAAGCCGGTCACCGACAAGGGCAAGTACCTGACAGTGTTCAAGAAGCAGCCGGACGGGGGTTGGAAGGCCGTGGCCGACATGATTAACTCCGACATGCCTGCTCAAAGCGAGCACCCCCAGCCCAAAGGCCACCGGGCTGCCCCAGCCCATAAACACAAACGGAGGTGAGGGCAGCTTTTTTGGCCGTGAAGAGGGGGAGCCCATGCGCGTGCTTATTAGGCCGAGCCGGTGATTCTGTCACTCAAGCACGCGGCCGTCCGACGAAGACCGGGATGACCGCGAACGCCGCGAGCGTGATGAAGTAGACGGCTCCCGAAACGGGGTCACGGGCCTCAAAATAGTCGCGAATTGCCAGCCCCCGAATCCACAGCACGACCGTGTACTCGACCAAAAGCATAAGGCCGAGCGCGATGCATCCCAAGGCCAGCCGCCTCGGCCAATTAGGCGCAATGCAGAGACGCCGGACCACCCACCCGGCCGCGAGGATGGAGACGCCTAGCATGATGGGTTGTTCCATCAGTTCGGCCGTCCTCACACCCAGTCTCGGCACTACCCAGAGAGTGCGGATGGTGCCAAGCACGAATCCAGCGGCAAACACGAGGGCGAAATAGAGTCCGCCCGCTTTGATAGTTTCCTTCATGTCTGAACCAGGCGACACAAAGTACGACCGATTCGCTCACGGGATGGCAAGAAAGGCGGGCTGCGTCTCAGTCTCGCCTGCGCTCCCCGTTATATTAGCTCATATGCCCTCTCCTTAAGGCAGCCTTCAGATGCCGCGGTCGAGTGTTTTGCGAGGTACCCAGTCGTAGGACGTGGGAAAAGGGCGGCAGCCACGCACATTTCGCAAGCTTCCCGTACCATCAGAATCTTCACTGCCGCATCGGGATGGATTGGCGCTTGGCGCAAGTGATATGCTGCGAGTGAACGGGGTTTTGAAAGGAGCGTTCTCGATGAGCACTGGGGCAGCAGCGTCGTCAGACAGGATGATCTTCCGGCAGACACAGAGCGGCCTGGGGCGTCACATCTCCGTGACCCCGGAAAACAGCCCGATGCGGCATTTGGCTTATGGGCGCATTATTCTGAACGCCTCACAGCCGTCTGCCGCGTTCAGCAACGGGGGACGCGAAACGGCGTTGATCTGCCTGAGCGGCCAGGCGCAGGTGAAGACCGGCGGCATCGAGGCGGCGCTCGGCAAAAGCGACGCGCTTTATATTCCTCGCGATTCCAAGGTGGAACTCAAGACTGATTCATCGGTGGACATCGCAGAGTTTTCGGCTGAGGTAGAAAAGCGGTATCCACTGAAGCTGGTGCCATCGAGGGAGGTAAGTGCGGAATTAGGACTCAAGTTCTCGACCGGCGGCCCCGGCTGCGCGAGGACCGTGAGTATGCTGATCGCCAAGAATGTGGAAGCGGGAAGGCTGCTGGTGGGCATTACCGCTTCCGAAAGCGGCAACTGGACCAGTTGGCCGCCCCACGAACACGCTGCCATGCTGGAAGAAATGTACGTCTATTTCGACATGCCGGCGCCCGCATATGGAATCCAACTCGTTTACAACAACACCGAGTATCCCGAGCTAGTAACGGTGGTTCGGGACGGCGACGTCGTGCTGATGCCGAGCGGCTACCATCCCAATGTGTCGGTCCCGGGGCAGCGCATCACTTTCTTATGGGCGTTGGCCGCGCATCGCGAGGTGACAGACCGCCAGTACGGCGTGGTGAACGTGCAGCCGGAGTTCAGCGACGTAACCTTGAACTTACAAGCAGGCAAGAACTAGCGTCATGTCTCAGAAGTTCGCGGCATCGCTCAGATCCGAGGGAGCGCGATAGCTTAGCGCACCGCGTCCGAGGATGGGAAGGAATTGCCTGGGAGCGCGGGCGTCCCGCCCGCCGTCGATGCTAAGGCCTTGAGAAGAGGCCCCAAGAGCGGGCGAGACGCCCGCGCTCCCAGGTTCTTTCACACCTTCTCGCACCCCTGGGCTAGAATATCTCGCGCCTTGGGGGCTTTGAAGGAGCAGTTCGGCGCGCAGGCACTTTCAAACGGGAGGGGGAAAGCATGAACAAGGACGAGGTTCGGGCGCGGGTGCTTGCGGTCGGGATCATACCCGTGGTTCGGGCGTCGTCCTCACAGGAGACAAAGTTTGCCGCTGAGGCGCTGGCCGCGGGCGGAATCCCGATTATTGAAGTTACTTCGACGGTCCCCGGCGGCATTGACATTTTGCGTGACGCGGTGGAAACGCTGCCGCACGTCCTGGTGGGCGCAGGCAACGTGCTGGGAGAGGAAAACGCCCGGCGCTGCCTCGATGCGGGCGCCGAATTTCTGGTGACGCCGGGCTTGGATGCGAAGACGGTTGAATACGCCGTCCGTGAGAACAAGTTCATCATCACCGGCGCCTTGACTCCGACCGAGGTGATGGCCGCGTGGCAAGCCGGGTCAGACTTCGTTAAGGTTTTTCCCTGCGCGCAGGTGGGAGGTGCGCAGTACATCCGTGCGCTGCTGGGGCCGTTTCCCGAGATTCCGCTGGTGCCGACGGGCGGTGTAAACCTTCGTACGGCCGCCGAGTTTATAGCGGCCGGCGCGGCGGCCCTTGGCGTGGGAAATGAGCTGGTTCAGAAGGCGGCCGTGAAGTCGCGCGCCCACGAGGTGATTCGCGATACCGCGCGCCGGTTTGTAAAAGTGGTGCAGGAAGCCCGCAGTTGGGTGGCTTCGGGTGAAATGACGGCTGCACGAGGCTGACGGAATAGCCCGGCCCGGCTTTTGCGACTACTGGTTCACGCCGCTCGCCAGGAAACCTCCATCCACCACCAGCACGTGCCCGGTGGTGTAGCTGGCGGCATCCGAGGCCAGAAATACCGCCGCGCCGACCAGTTCATCGAGCTGGCCGAACCTCTTCATGGGCGTGCGCAGCAAAAACTCGCGACCGCGGCCGGTGCCGTCCAGCAGTGCCGCGTTGAGCTCCGTCCGGAAGACGCCGGGCGCGATGGCGTTCACCGAGACTCCGTGCGGCGCCCACTCGATGGCGAGCGATTTGGTGAGTGACGCCACAGCCGCTTTGCTGGCCGAGTACGCGGCGACCTCGTAAAGCCCAACGAAGGAGGATATGGACGCAATATTGATGATGCGGCCGTATTTCCGCTCCACCATGTGCCGGCCAAAAATGCGGGAGGCGCGCAGGGTGCCGGTGAGGTTGGTTTCCAGAATCGCGTTCCATTCCGGCTCGGGAAAATCGAGCGTGGACATCCGCTTGGTTCGTCCGGCGCAATTGACGAGGATCTGAACGCTGCCGAACTCGCTGAGCACAGTGCTGAGCAGGCGGTCGATGCTGGACGGGTCAGTGACATCGCAAGGGGCTTCGATGGATTTGCGGCCGAGCGCCCGAATTTCTTGGGTGGCTTGGCGCACCAGTTCCGCGCGGCGGCCAGTGGCCACCACGTTGGCCCCGGCGACAGCCAGGCCTTTCGCCAGCACCAGTCCGATGCCGCTGGTGGCGCCCACAATAACCGCCGTCTTGTCCGTGAGGTCGAGCAAAGGATGGCCCATGGGCAGATCTCCTGAATAAATTCGATGCAGTAGGTACGCTAAAGCTCAGCATCCAAGGTTAACAATGAGAATCACTGATGCCAAGGTGATTGTTTGCAGCCCGGGACGGAATTTTGTCACGCTCAAGATTACAACCGAAGACGGCATCTACGGTCTCGGCGACGCGACGGTGAACGGTCGCGAACTTGCAGTCGCCAGCTACCTCTCTGACCATGTTGCACCGCTCCTGATCGGACGCGACGCCCGCCGCATCGAGGACACCTGGCAGTACCTGTATAAGGGAGCCTACTGGCGCCGCGGGCCCATCACGATGGCTTCGATCGGCGCCGTTGACATGGCGTTGTGGGACATCAAGGCAAAAAGCCTGAATGTGCCCCTGTATCAGTTGCTCGGCGGCGCCTCGCGTGACGGCGTGCTGGTGTATGGGCACGCGAACGGCGAGGACCTGGAGTCCACAGTAGCAGCGGTGGCCGAGTACAAGCGCCTGGGCTATAGGGCCATTCGCGCTCAATCGGGCATTCCGGGAATTGAGAGTATCTACGGAGTTAGCCGCGGCAAAATGTATTACGAGCCGGCGGAGAGAGATGCACCGTCCGAGAGCCAGTGGAGCTCAGAGCTCTATCTGAATTTCGTGCCCACGCTATTCAAGCGCCTGCGAACGGAATTCGGCTCGGAGATGCATCTCTTACACGACGTCCATCACCGCCTGACTCCCATCGAAGCGGCGCGACTTGGAAAGAGCCTGGAGCCCTATCATCTGTTGTGGCTTGAAGACCCGGTCCCTGCCGAGTTGCAGGAAGGCTTTCGGCTGATCCGCCAACATACCACCACGCCGCTCGCGGTGGGCGAAGTGTTCAACACCATTTACGATTGCCAGCAGCTTATCGAGGAGCAGCTCATCGATTACATCCGCACGGCAGTGGTCCACTCCGGAGGCATTTCCCATCTGCGAAGGATTGCCAACTTGGCGGAGCTCTATCACGTGCGCACAGGATGCCACGGCGCCACCGACTTGAGCCCCGTCTGCCTGGCCGCCTCGCTCCATTTCGACCTCAGTGTGCATAATTTTGGGATCCAGGAGTACATGTACCACTCGAAGGAGACCGACGAGGTGTTCCCTCACGCTTACACGTTTGCCGAAGGGATGCTGCATCCGGGAGAAGCGCCGGGGTTGGGTGTCGACATCAAGGACGATCTGGCGGCAAAGTATCCCTACCACCGGGCCTATCTGCCGGTAAACCGCAAACTGGACGGAACCATGCACAGTTGGTAGGAGAGCACAGACCCGCTGCCTGGAGCTCGTCGATCGTGCGCAAACGCGTGGAAGATGTACTCTGGCGCAGTCCATTAACCGGCTCGTTCAACCCTCGGGGGCAACGAATCAATGAACTCCGCGAACGATTCCGCCCCGGCGACTCGCGATCGACCGAATAGCCGCTTCAGCTCCGGGCCGGCGATCGTGCTCTACGTGGCGGCTGTCAAACTCCTCGTCCACCTGCTCACCGCAAGCCGCTACGGATTCTTCCGGAACGAACTCTATTTTCTCGCCTGCGCCGATCATCTGGCCTGGGGCTACGTCGACCAGCCCCCGCTTATTGCCTTCATCACCTGGTTCGCAAGGCACGCGTTCGGTGACAGCTTACTGGGCCTGCGTCTATTGCCAGCCGTGGCGGGCGCTGCGTTGGTGTGGCTCACTGGTAAGATCACCCGCGAGATGGGCGGAGGCCGCTTCGCACAGGCGCTCGCTGCCGTGGCTGTGCTCGTAGCGCCCTCCTACATGATCCTCCAGCACTGGATGACGATGAACGCCTTCGAACCCTTGATGTGGATGGGTTGCGCCTGGTGCGTGATCCGTATCATCAACACCGGTGAGCCACGATACTGGGTGGTGTTCGGGCTGCTCGCCGGCGTTAGCATGGAGAACAAGTACACGATAGCGTTCTTTGCCGCCGCAATAGTCATCGGGCTCGCCGCCAGTCGCGAGAGGCGCTTCCTCATGAGCCGATGGATTTGGACAGGCGGCGCGATTGCGCTCCTGATTTTTGCCCCAAATCTTGTCTGGCTGGTCCGCCACAACTTTCCTTTCCTGGAACTGATGTCGAACATTCGCAGGCTGGGAGGCGCGCCTTCGCTCGCAGACCCGTTCGCGTTCATCTCGGATCAGATCACCATCATGAACCAGGGCTTGCTTCCGCTGTGGGCCGCCGGTTTGGCGTGGCTGCTGCTCAGCCGTGCTGGGAACCGCTACCGAGTACTGGGTTGGGCGTACGTGATGCTGCTGATCTTGTTCATCACCCTAGACGGCAAGGACTATTATCTGGCGCCGGCCTATCCAGTGTTGTTTGCCGGGGGCGCGGTTGCCTTTGAAGAGGTGACGCGTGTCCGCTGGGCATGGAGCCGGGAAGCCTATTTTGCGCTAGTCCTGCTAAGTGGCGCGTTGGTCGCGCCGAGGGCAGCACCCATTCTGCCTGTCGACACCTACATTCGTTACAGCAGCCCGCGCGGCGCCGTTCCAGGCGCACCAGGTTACGCCTTGCCACTGTATTTCGCGGACGAGTTCGGGTGGGAGGAAATGACGCGGGAAGTGGCAAAAGTCTATAACGGACTTCCAGCAGCCCAACGATCTGATACTGCAATTCTTGCCGGCAATTTCGGCGAAGCAGGAGCCATTGATTTTTTCGGAGCCAAGTATGGACTTCCGAAGGCGATCTGCAACCACCAAAGCTACTGGCTTTGGGGACCTCGCAACTACTCCGGCAAGACGGTCATTATGCTGGGCGACGTACTTGAGGAGTCAAGCTTCACCAGCGTTGAGCTTGCCGGCCGCGTTGACAACCCTTACTCACGGCCCATAGAACACTTTGACATCTTTCTCTGTCGCGGACTGAGAGTGCCGCTGAAGGATCTCTGGCCCAAACTGAAACACTGGAGTTGAGACTAAGCGGAAAGAGACTGGCCCAAAGAAGCCGGCGCGTATTGGAATCAGGAGAGACTAAACAAACAGGTAAGCAGGAGGCCACCTCACACGAGGCAGCCTCCCTAGCGTCTTTGCCCAGCGAGTTAGGAGGAACCGCGAGCGCTACGACTTCGACAAATGGCGGCGGCGGAAGTAGCCAGCCATCCCGACCAAGCCAGCGCCAAACAACAGTATCGAGGCTGGCTCAGGCACTGAAGAAGTCGAAAACTTGTTGTCAACGATCGAGAGCGTAGCAACACCGTTGTTACCGGCCAAGGCGATGTCCTTGACAACTGACAGACTCGCTAAACTCAGGCCCGTAATGGCATCTGTCGCTTGAGTACCCGTCAGGTTGTCAAACACCAACAATGACAGGGGCGGAGTAGCCGATGTCTCTCCGACTGCCACGTTGCCGCCGTTGGTGACGCCAAACCCCGCCATCGACAAGACCAAGTCTGTAATTGTACCAGAGGTCGCCGTCACGGTGTATTGGATCGCCGAGTCTTCGCCCTGAGCAGAGCTCACAGACCACGGCGCTTCAAATTGGAATCCGGCTTCGCCGCCCGTTAGAGGCGTCACTGTGAGGCCGTCTACTGGGATTGCTGTCGCCCCGCCGAAAGCGGCGGAGCTGTAGCTGAAGTTACTGAACGTCAGAGTTCCGATTGTGCAGCTAAACCCTGACACCACGTACGTCGACAATGCAGCCGTGGAGCACGCAGCCGCCGGCACCGGACCCGCTTCCGCAAGCGAGGACAGCCCAACGACCAAAGCTGCAACCCACAACGCTCTTTTTAACCCTTTCATAATTACCTCCCCCTTTTCAGGGCGTTTACTCTGGTACCCCACCCTCACCTCAACATTTTCCGCGCCAGCCAAAAATCTGTCAAGCTTTTTTTTGGCTCATTTATTTAGATTCGCTGATATTTAAAGTCCCAATATCATAATCTCATATATTAATTACATATGAAAGTCACTTGGAGCGGCTTGCATAGCTATAAAGCGGAAGGCTCTCAACCGTTAGTCACTACACCGGGGCCAATTGTGTTCCGTGCACGTCGTCCATCTTCGGCTACCACGGACCTGGGCTCCGTGTGTTCGGAAGGAGTGAACTGAGAGGGCAACAGAGTTCCACGGGAACCTGGCAGGAGAGAAAAACACAAAAGAGGCCGCCCAAGTCGGACGGCCTCAAGCATCTTACCTCGTGAATTAGTGAACAACCGAACTACGCCTTCGAACTGTGATGCCGCCGGAAGTAGCCAGCCACCCCAACAAGCCCACCACACAGCAGCAATATCGATGACGGTTCGGGCACCGTGCCTTTGCCACTTTTAGTCGAAAACTCGTTGTCAACTATGGAGAGCGTGGGGTAGTGGTGCAGTTTCAAAGTACGAAGCCTTACGTACCCGTTGCGCCTGCCGCGTAGCCGTGGGACACTGTAACCATGTCCAAGGATAACCCCAAAATCTGCCCCGAGTGCGAGCATGAATTTCAAGGCAACGGCTGGGACGGCATTGACGCCCATTGGAAGTTCCGCCACGAACACATCGTGCCTTACTCAATTGCTTGGCCCCTAATTCAATCTGGAAAATACAAGCGTCGTCCGAAGCGCCAGCCCCGCGAGGATTTCAACCAAGCGGCGTTCCGAGCCGTGCAAGAGACGATCAGGCGAAGCGAGTCTTAGGATTCCACTTTCTCGTAGGAAAACTCAAGCTGCTCTCCAAACAACTTCTTGAAATAGCCCTCGTACTCCTGGCTTGATGTTGATATGCGTGCAATTCCTAGCAACTGTCCAAGCTGATTTCTCAGAGCCTTGACTCCTATTTCTGATAAGAACTGATGCAGCCTTTTCCACCTGGCCTTGCTGTGCTCGCGTTGGATTCTTGTCAGTTCAAGGACTTTCCCGTTGCTTTTCGCGAGAGGGTAATAAACCTGATCTACCGTGAGATGCATGAACTTCCAAGGCTTGTTCCTCTCGGGCCTCGGAATCTGGTACAGGCGATACCATTCTTCGTAAAGTTGATCCGGGAACTCCTTTTCATAGTCACGCGCCTCTTCTCGGACATAGAACTTAAAGGCCGCGATTACCTCTTCCCTGGTAGCATCGTAACCAGCGAGAGCGTAAACGAGGCCTTTAATTCCGGCTTTTGCCGAAGCATTTAGGATAATATGGGCTTGCCTAGTCACATTCGCTTGGTGTGGCAGGAGCTTCTTTTCGGCTTCTGCTTGCGTAATGGCCTTGCACAGGTCGATGAGAATCGTCACGTCGTATCCGTGAACCTGATTCAGAGTCTCAGGCCCGCCGACGCGAGCTTGAAAAATAAGGGGTTTACTTAATTTCTCTCGCAGCTCAGGCCCGACGAAACCGGAGATTGCTTTACCTTCCACGAAACGCGGCAAGCGGCTTCCACTTTTGCCAAGACCCAGCGCCTCTCCCATTCCTCTTTGGCTGATAACAGCCGTTTTGCCTTCATCGTTCAGTACGTAGCACTCAACATCGATCCCAAAGTCATCTTTGAAACTGCCTTTATGCGTTGCCCTTGGAAGAGGCTCTTTTCCGGCTTTCACCCACCGCGCTTCCGCCGCTGCGCGTGCTATTGCCTTCCTTTGGTTAGGCGTCAGCGCTTCGGCACGAGCCTTGCCTCCAAGTCCCGACCAATCAGCCAAGTTCTTTTGTTCGGCCATCGTTTTCAACCTCCGAACAGTATGTTACTTGCCGTGCAAGCATTCTGTCAATATGCTTTCTGTGCAAGCATAAAATGTTTCTGTGGAAAACTCCAATTCGCTCTTGACATGCTTGCTAGGCAAGCAGTAGACTAATTCCATCATGAACACGCTACCGATTGAACGCAAGGCTCAAGTAATCGCGGCACTGGTGGAAGGAAACTCGATTCGCTCCATTGAGCGCATGACGGGCATCGCGAAGCACACCATCCTGAAACTGATTAAAGACGTGGGCTCCGCGTGCGCGGATTATCAGGACCGCACGTTGCGAAACCTCAAGTGCAAGCGGATTCAGTGCGACGAAATCTGGCAGTTCTGCTACGCCAAAGAGAAGAACGTCCCCGCCGACAAGAAGGGCAAGTTTGGCTACGGGGATGTGTGGACTTGGGTTGGAATCGATGCGGATACCAAGCTGGTGCCAGCGTTCATGACGGGCAACCGTGATGCTCAAAGCGCCAAGATGTTTATCGACGATCTAGCCTCTCGCCTAGCCCACCGAGTACAACTCACGACCGATGGCCTGAAGGTCTACTTGGAAGCCGTCGAGGGCGCATTCGGAGCCGATATCGATTATGCGATGCTCATCAAGAACTACGAGTCCAGCCAAGAAGAGACGCGCTACAGTCCCGCCGTTTGCACGTCCTGCGAGCGTAAGAGCATCATGGGTCAACCGGACGCCGATCACATCTCTACGTCCTACGTGGAGCGCCAGAACCTTACCATGCGAATGAGTATGAGGCGCTTCACGCGGCTGACGAACGGTTTCAGCAAGAAGGTTGAGAACCATGCCTACAGCGTGGCGATTCACTACATGCATTACAATTTTTGCCGGATTCACAAGACGCTTCGTGTCACTCCCGCGATGGAAGCTGGACTCACGACGACCGTGTGGACAATCGAGAAAATGTTGACGGAAATTTTTTGATTGCGATTAGACACCTATCTGCTACAGTGAGTGTGTGCCCGCGAAGGCATTTCTGAGAGGCCGACTGCCAATCGGACTTTCAGCCCACCGTTAGAAGTGTCCCTAAACCTAAAAACAGAATAGCACGGTTGAGCGTGCCAAGGTGTGAATAATATTTACTATCCCTCCTATGGTCACGATCAGGTGTGGTTTTCAACAGTGTAAGCTATTGATTCTATATGTCAACATTAACCATCCCAATGTACTCAGTTGTCCCCATTTTCTCGTATTTAGGTGTAATAATCAGTCGATTATATCAGGAGAGCTTGAATGTCAGTCGCCATAGGTGAGGAATTTATCTATCAATCGCCTTTACTCGAAGATTCCGAGATGATAGACTCCGCCGACGTGGGGTACAAAGACGATCTCCATGCAGTCCACAACAAAATTGACCGCCTGGCGGAAGAACTTAGAAAACCAGACTCTAAAGACCGTGGTGGAAAAGCGGCACCGATCATTGCTGGCGTAGCTTGCCTTGTAGCTATTTTGTCATGGCTACAGCCTCAGTTCACTGCGCACCGTGACGAAGACTTGCGTAAGGACATAAAAATAGAAGTCTCAGACCAACTCAGGGAGCCATTGAGCCAACTGAATCACATGCAGTTTCAGATATCGGAGATGCAAGGGGAGCTTAAGCGAATGTCCTTTAAGGGCCTCGCTACCTCAGACCAAACAACATTCGCGGCTTCACTTCCAGATTTGAGAAAGTTGATGAGTCGTCCGGTTTCAGATATCTCCAAGGGCGAATTAGCTCAATTAACTCAAAAGCTGCGCCAGATACCGGATTCTTCTCCCGATTACTGGCCAACCGTGTTACAGTTCATCCAGTTTGCCAGTGCTACGATCACTCCCCCGAGTGACGTGCCACCGCCCGATCAACGCGAGAACTTAGTTGGCAACGTGCACTGTAGTGGCTTTGCTCACTGTGTGGTTATGTCACATGCGGTTGTAAAACTAGATGGAGGAAGTATCCCTGGTTCAATCTTCACAAATTGCCGCATCAGATTTACACAGAACCCGGTTGGATTGAAGGGTACGCAATTTATAAATTGCGTTTTTGAGATGCCTGTGACCGCCAACCCAAGCCCCTACCTCATGGAGTCAGCTAAGACCTTATTGGCCAGCAGTAGTATAGATCACGTGCTATTCCCATCAGCATAGGCAACTTTGTTGCCACTCATTTTTCAAACTGCACCACTACCGAGCGTGGCAACACCATTGTTACCAACCAGAGCGATGTCCTTGACAAGCGACAGGCTCGTCAAACTAAGCCCGGTGATGCTGTCTACAGCCTGCATCCCCGATAGGTTGTCAAATGCCAACAGCGAAAGGGGCGGAGTGACCGAAGTTTCTTCGACGGATATGTTGCCCCCATTAGTGACGCCGAAGCCTGCCATCGACAAGACCAGGTCGGTGATCGTCCCAGAGGCCGCCGTGACGGTGTAGTCGATTACCGAGTTTTCGCCCTGAGCGGAGCTCACAGACCACGGCGCCTCAAATTGGAAGCCGATCTCAGGGCCCGTCGTAATGGGCGTCACTGTGACACCGTCAGACGGCACCGAAGTAGCTCCGCCAAAAGCCGCGCTGCTGTAAGAAAAATCACTGAAAGTCAGGCTTCCAATTGTGCAGCTAAACCCTGAAGTTAAATACGTCGACAGTGTTCCCGGGGAACAAGCAACCGCCGGAACCGCACTCGCTTCCGCCAGCGAGGACAGCCCCACAATCAAAGCTACCACCCACAGAGCCCTCTTCATCTCTTTCATGATCGACAACCCCCTTTCAATGGCCAGTAACTGTAGTACCTAAATTCCTCTTAATGCTGTCCGAGACACCCATGCCTTGTCAAGTCCTTTTTTAACTTTACAGTAATCGGATTATGTTCAACCATTCAACAGTCCGCCGCATGACGATCGACGGAACGCCGGTGACCCGGCGCAACACAGAGAGCCTGCCCCCGCACGACGGTGGGCTTGGGTTCGTTCTAGGTTCGTTTAGGTTCGTTTCTTGAGGCTTTTGTTGATTCTAAGGCACTCCTCGGGTTCGTTTTTGCATTTAAACCATACCCTCGGGAGTGGGTGCTCCAGCCGTGTGTTTCGCCCTGCCTCCCGGCTCGCCTCTTGGCCCACTCACGGGCGGGTGGAAGGCTAACCATCGGTGGCGACACTGTACAAATTCGACTGCACTCAGGTTTCACACCCCCAATAACATGAGCAAACCCACCAGCGTCTTGCCGTCTTCAATCTTGCCCGAACTTACCATGCTGCGAAGCTCCGAGCGGGTAAACAGCCCAACTTCAATCCGCTCATCAACTTCCGGCTGGGCTTGGCCTAACGTCAAGCCTCGCGCTTGGACGAGATGCATGCGCTCGGTAAGAAAGCCGGGACTCGGGTAAAAGCTCAGCATGCGCCTCACGACGCGCGCCCGGTAACCGGTTTCCTCCAGCAGTTCACGCCGCGCCGCCGCCAGGGCGCTCTCTCGCGGCTCAAGGCTGCCAGCTACCAATTCCCACAAGCTCCGGCGCGCAGCATACCGGAACTGCCGGACAAGCACAACACGACCATCCGCGAGGATTGGCAGCACCACCACCGAACCGGGATGCACCACCAGTTCGCGCCGGGCTTGAATCCCGCCGGGCTCGACCACTTCGTCGAGTTTCAAGGTGAGCACGCGGCCGCGGTATAGAGTCTCACTGCGCAGGATCCGAAGACGGGCGCTCAAACTGTAAGCCTCCGCCGATTGATCGCGGCTCGCAGCATTCCAACATCCCCTGAACCGCAAACCGAAGTAGACTTCACCTTCGATTCGCAGCTCGAAACGAGTTGATGATCAGCCTTCGCTAGTGACTCGTATCAGCAGCCGTCTTGGGCGGCCCCGTCGAGAAGTCAAAGGTACCGATTAGTGTCTTGGCGCTTTTGGCGTCCTCGGCAGACTTGAGCGTGGCCTTGTAGCCCGTCATCCGGTCTTTCAGCTTGGAGTCACTGTCCTTGGGCGAAGTCTGACCGGCAGGCGCACCGGCGGCCGCGGCGGCAGCCGGACCCGCCTTGTCATAGCACGTGATGGCGTCGTTGAGCGCGCCGATCGCAAAGGTCAGCTTGTTCAGGCAGCTCTTCTGGTGGAATTTGGCCTCGAAGTCAGCCTGGCTTTCCTTCTTCACCATGTCAACCATATCCGCCGCCGCCTTAACTTCCGCGTCAGCCATTGCTTGATCGTCCTGACAGCTCTGAGCGGCCAGTTGCGGCACGCGTATGATAAACGCGATGCTGAACAGACCGGCGATTACGGCAACTCTCATCGAGTTCATGGCTGTTCCTCCGCATATGTCTTGCCAGCATCTCATATCACAAGTAAGCGCGCATGACAACTGTTGAAGCTTGACTTGATTGGCTTGACTGTCAGCCTTGAGCACATCAACACGCGTGCGCCTTTGGCCTCTAACGCCCTTTCTAATCGATGATCGCGATTCTTGCGCCCGAAGACTCGTGCTCTGCGAGCCTGAAATCATCCCGAGAGCAAGGCAAGCTCGGGGCAACGGCGGTCCTGGCGGGCGTAATATCACCATTGGTGGTCCGCCGACCACGTTCTTCCCTGGTGAACTGCGACGCCGCCGGCTCGGAACCGGCGAAAAATGCGGGCTAAGCTTCAGACTCTTGCGTGACAACCAATCTGGCCCTGGTGTGGGCTACGCTCGGGCGATAAGGAGGGCAGGGGCGCCCACGAAAGGCACCCCCGCAAGGTGGTCTTGGTTGCTACTATTTGGGTTCGCCGGTGCTCGTATTGAGGAGCAACACCGGGTTGGGCGTCTGGTTGAAATCCAGCATGTTATTGAGGGTTCCCGCGAGGGCGTCAAACGATCCCTGAATGCGCTGCCCGCTCAACCAGTTGTCCTCGATGAAGCGGAGCACCGAAGCCTGGTCCGTCAGGGTGTGATCGACGAAGTTCGGCTTGGCATAAGGCGAAATCACCACGACCGGGATCCGTGGGCCGTAGCCGCAGCGTCCGGTAGCGTGCAGGTTCGCCGCAACGTAGCCAGGCAGTGAATTGTTCGCATTGCCGCAGAACCCCGGGCCCGTCAGGGTATCGGCGGCGCCGGCGGACTGATTCACGATGGGGCCCATCTGGTGGTCATACCAGCCGTCGGAGTCGTCCCAAGTGACGACGACCATGGTGCTGCTCCACTCAGGCCGCTGTTGGAGGTAGTTGAGGGTGGTCGCGAGAAAGGCCTGCTCGTCCAACGGACTCGAGTAACCGGCATGGCCGTCTTGGATCGCCGGAGCTTTGAGGAAGCTCACGGCGGGGAAATTGCCAGCATTGACGGCGGCAAAGAAGTCCTTGATGTCATACTCGTTGTTCGCCGGGTCACCGGGATGCCCGATGGTCATCACGTTTGCGGGGCGCGTGTGTTTCGGATTGGCCGTGGCCGCGTAGTACTGGAACCACGCATGATGAGGGATATAGTCGGCGGTGTTGATACCTGTTATGGGTGAAGTGGTGCTCCGGCTGCAACCCGTCGTGCCATTGGGATTCACGATGCTGAGGTTGAATCCGCCCATAAAACTGCCCCAAGTGACGCCGATGCTCGTGAGCATGGTACCGATATTGTCTCCACCCATGGTGCCCTGGTTCCGGGTTGGGCTGGAGCATTCGTCTCCGATCGGGTCAGCATCGCCGACCATGGTCAGCGTGCCATCGCCACCGTCCACCTGATCCCCGGTCCCATTCAGAGTAGCGACCACCCCGTTCGTCTGGCCTGAGATCAGGTTAAGCGCTCCCGGTGTGGAAGGGCCGAAGGTTGTGCCGTAAAAGTTGTCGTTGAGGGCGAAGTGCTGCGCATAATTCCATAGCGCCGTCACAGTGTTGCCGTCATAGTAACCCATCACCAAGCCGGTGGTCGTCACCGTGCCCGGCGGCGGATTGGGGGGTGGCCCGGCTGTGCCCGTGAAGGCCGGGAAGGAGTCCATCAGCCCGGCGTCAAAGGCAGACTGCTCGGCGGTATAGGCGTGGTCCTGATCGTTCGTGTAGTTCTGCGAACGGTCGAGCCGGAACGGATTCGCCGCGCCTGCGCCATTCGTCGCATTCAAAAAGTTAGGATTGTTGGTCAGCAGTCCTGTGTTAAGCCCGTTGACGCTGGGTGTACCCAGGAGCGCCGTGAAAGGCGGCTGCCCCGTTGGATTAGCGGCGATGGGATAGGTGCCGAAGTAGTGATCGAAGGAGACATTCTCCTGGAAGATCACCACAACGTGCTGAATGGGCGTGGCGGCGGCAGCGGTCTTCACCGCAACCTCCCGAACGCCCGATGCCCTGCCCCGGCCGGCGGCGCCGACAGTGGCGGGTTTCAAGGTAATCCCAGCCAGCAATAAGGTGACTAACGAGAGTGTTACTGCTTTTCGCATAAGCCTTTGCTTCCTCCCGCAGTGTTGAATTCGGCGGCCAACCGAAGTGGCCGTCCGTGACGTTGGGAGAATATAGGCCCCGTATTACGACACGATTAATTAATGGTTGCTATTATGTGACGTGACAGCCTATTTCTGTGAGACAGTCTCAATGGCTTTGCCTGAGGGCGGTTTCGAAGGCCAAAAGGATTGAAGGGAGGGCCTGACATCGGATTTTTCTGCGAGGGGGGCGACCGCTGCCGGCGGACATTCTTGTTGTCCTCACCCTTCCCCTAGCCAGGCGCCGAGCGCTCTCAGGGAGCGAACGTTGTCACAGACGGCCTTGAACGAGGCGGTGACCGGGATGGCGAGCACCAAGCCCATTCCTCCCCAGAGCGCGCCCCAGAACATTAAGGCGAGCGTGACGGAAAGCGCGTTGAGCTTTACGCGCCGTCCCACAAGCTTGGGAGTGAGAAGATTTGCGGAGAGAAGGTGGACCACGCCTACGGTGGCGATCAGCGCCACAAACGGACCCACGGTGTCAAAAGCGAGCAATCCTACAACAACGGGCGGCAAGATGGCCAGCACGAGTCCAATGTACGGAATCAGGTTCAGAACGGCCGAGACCGGTCCCAGAATCATCGAGTAAGGCAGCCCGATGAGCGCGAAGATGGGTGTGGTGAGCACTGCCGCCAGAGCGGCCACCATCACGTTGCCCAAGACGTATTGACGCACCATCGAACTGATGCCATCGATCACGTCCTCGGCCTTTTGGCGGCGCTCCGAAGGGAACAGATTTAGCGTAGCCGCCCAGATGTGATTCTTCGAAGTGAGCATGAAGAAAACCAGAAACGGAATGAAGGCGACCGTGACGGTGAACACGTAAACAGAACCGATACCTCGCCACAGGAACTGGCCCCACGGCGAATCCTGTTCCAGGCGCACGGTTTGCACACTGTGGTCGGTGTGGCCGGGCGACAAGATGCGCGCGCCAATAGCGCTGAACGGCGCCTCGATTCGTGACGCCATGCGCTCCAGGCGGTCTTCAACATTAGGCAAGTCCGCCGATAGCGAGAGCGCACTGCTCGAAAGGCCGTATACGATAAGGTAGATGGCGGAAAGGCCGAGCAGTACCAGCAAAAACGATCCCACCCAGCGCGGTAGGCCCATGCGTTCGAGGATGCGCACACCCGGGTCGAGAACGAAGGCGATGAAGATCGAGAGCACCAGTGTGGTAATGACGGAACTGGCGAAGTAGAGGGCCGCAATCACGATACCCGCGGCGATGATCCTCAGGCTGGCGCTGGCCGCAACAGACGGGCCGGATAGTTTCAGTTCGGGCATGGGGCCAAACTCCGCACTGATTCTAGCCCGGTGTTGCGCCGATTGCCAGTGCGGCGAGCGCGGCGGCGACGGCAGCGGCCTTATAGGCTGCATTCCTCACCAGGATCGAAAAGGGCGGGGCTGAAGCCAGGCTGAAGCCCCGCCCTTTCGAATCCTGGTGAGTCGTCATGTCGCTTCGCGACACCCCCAAGGCCCTGGAGCTTTGGTGGTTCGGCCACCGCTTGTCTCTTCGTCGCCCCAGAATATCACTTTACAAATTGCGCCTCAGAACGGTGGTTTTGCCTACATTTACCGACTTAAGCCTAGCCGATTCCAAAAGACTTCTTGGCTTTGTGTAAAATTTACACAAAGCCACCAAATTATTGATTGCAGGCAACTTCTTGGCTTTGGCACAAACCCAAAATTACGTAATCTACTGATTCTAAATAACCTCTTGGCTTTGGGGGGTATGGGGGTGGGGGGTAGCGGTTGGTGAGTGGTTGGTGAGGGCGTATTTTACCAATTAGGTACCTATCGGTCGCCCGCCGTAGCCCCTCCTGAACGGGCTCCTGCCGCCCGCTGACCGTGCGCATTCTGTGCCGTGCGGTCACCCGCTTATTTTCCCCATATGTTCGGCCACCCAACATTTTCCCTTCGCCCCGAACGCGGCCTGGACTTACGCCTTTCACCCTACCACAGAAAATTGATGTTGTCAAGTCACTCCCGCATAATATGTAGGCTAGTTTGCGGACACTTTTGCGGAACCAGGAATACCGGAGGCCTAGAAACGGCCCCTGCGCTGCGTGCTCCTGGGGTCGGCCGATCGGCGGTGTTGCATTTCCGCCTCCTGGTGCTACGCTTAAAGCCGGATTTGAGATGGCACGATTCACCAAAACGCTTGGGCAAGTTCTGTCGGGTGCGAGCGATGCGAACATTTCTTTTGGCGATCTGCGAACTTTTGGATTGATACCGCGAAGCTTTTGGGGCGTCCAGTCCCCAAAACGAAGGGCCGCCTGGTTTTCGCCTAGCTCACGCCCGCGATGGCACTCGAAGCGGACTCGCCGCCACCCCGCGAAGCACCATGGGTTTCAAAAGTTCTCGAGCATCCAAACATTGCCGGCTACGACCTGACCTCCAAGTGCCACGTGACGTCCATCAGGAGAGGGTATGGCGTCCCCCCAAATAGATCCCTGCAGGAGCCGCTGAGCTTTGCCAGTAGGGTCGACCTTCAGAAGAGTCGATCCGCCTGCGGAGAAGACGGTAACGAACCAGCCTCTCCCGTCCGCCGCCCAGCGTATATTGTCCGCATTGCCCCACCCGCTGATGTTTAGTTCGCGCCTGGCGCCGCCGGTCAGGGGTCGTATCTGGATCTGGAGAGCACCCTTTTGTGCGCCATCTCTTAGAAAGGCCAGGCTCGAACCATCTGGGGACACATCCCAGTCGGATTCCTGTCCCGGATGTAGCGGACCGGTGCTTAAAGGCTCGCGCCCCTTACCCTTCACGGGGTCGAGCGCGTAGAGGACCTGTTGGTGTGGGCCCGGCTCGCTCACCACACACAGGTTCACCGCGCGCGCGCAACGAATTTCTCCCTGGCTTTGGGTATCTCCGAGCGACTGCGGTGGACCGCCGGTGAGCGCTACCCGCATGATCCTGGAGGGCGGTGGGTCAGTCAAGTACAAGGCTGACACTCCGTCAGAGCTCATCGCGGGCCTCACGCTGCCTGGGCTGGCCACAAGCCGCTCCGCCGTGCGCTGGTCCAAGGCCTGTTTGAAGACGTCCCAGGTACCGTTCCGGTTGGGACGGGTGTTTCATAATGCACCTTCCGCAGTAGCGTTTGGGGATACTTTGCCTTTCTGGAGTCTACTCGAGCGACGCACTCGGTCCTGGAGCTTCTGTTCGTCTGACCCAGTCAGTGTAATCCAG
>Ga0335085_10001021_pt1 | contig 66171 bp, 53 predicted proteins | sample Lox_Sample_45_FD_206712 | JGI IMG/M metagenome (GOLD analysis project Ga0335085, IMG submission 206712) | Soil microbial communities from Loxahatchee National Wildlife Refuge, Florida, United States - Lox_Sample_4.5 | ecosystem: Environmental > Terrestrial > Soil > Wetlands | place: USA... | reverse complement strand
CGGCATTCACTTCCCCATTGCCCTCGAAGGGGCGTTGAAGCTCAAGGAAATTTCCTACATTCACGCCGAGGGTTATCCGGCCGGCGAAATGAAGCACGGGCCGAACGCCCTGATCGACGAAAATCTTCCGGTTGTCATGCTTGCGACCCGCGACGACAACGACGTGGAAGCCACGACACGCTACGAAAAGAGCGTTTCCAACATCAAGGAAGTGAAAGCCCGCGACGGCATCGTCATTTCCGTCGTGACAGAAAACGATCACCTCGCGCGCGAGGCGTCCGATTACGTCATCGTTGTGCCGCCGACGATGGAAATGTTTGCTCCCTTGCTCGAAGTGATCCCCTTGCAGTTGCTTGCCTACCACATCGCCGTCCGCCGCGGTTGCGACGTGGATCAGCCGCGCAATTTGGCGAAGTCCGTCACTGTGGAGTGATCGTTTTCACGTGCTCCTAGCACGATGGCGGTTTCCTGATTTCCGTTTCTATCCTAGCTCGCAAATCACGTAAGATAGGGCCGTTGTGAAACGCTTTCCTTTTGCATGGACGGCTGTTCCGTGTCTCCTCTTTGGCGTTCTCGGAGCGCACGCGCAGGCCCCCGCCGCGAATCCCGCTCGCAGCTCGACGATTGCCTCGATCAGGGTGACTGGCTCCCGGAAATTCCCAGAGGATCAGATCGTTGCGGCCAGTGGCCTGAAGGCGGGAGACATGGTCACGGCGGAACAAATCCAGGACGCCGCGAACCGCCTCGCCGTCCTGGGAATATTTTCTACGGTCAACTTTAGATTCACGTCCAAAGGCGATGCGATCAATCTGGAGTTCCAAGTCCAGGAGGCGCCCACCTATCGGATCGCTTTCGACAACTTTCCATGGTTCACCGACAGCGAGATCGGCGAAGCGATCCGAAATCAAGTCGGCCTATTTACCGGCGAAGCGCCGGACGGCGGAGCGATGCTCGATCAAATGACGGCGGTAATCGAGGGCTTGCTTTCCGCGCGAAATATCAAGGGTGCCGTAACGCATCAGCTTCTTGTTCCGGCTGTGGGCGAAGGCATGATCGTGCAGTTTCGGGTCGAGGGGGTCCACCTGCGGATTCAGTCCGTACAGTTTGGCGATTCCCTCGCCTCTGACTCCGAAAAGCTGAAAGACCAAGTTCCGGACATCAAGGGCCAGCCCTACTCAGCGTATGCGATCGAGGTTTTCGAGAACGAGCACGTCCGCCCGCTTTACGCCTCCAAGGGCCTTCTGCGCGCGCAAATCGGCCCTCACGAGGCGCATCTCATCCCCGACGTGAACGACCCGAAACAAACCGCAGTGGACGTGTCGATCCCTATCCGTCCAGGCCCCGCGTATTCCTGGAACGGGGTTTCCTGGCAAGGAAATGTGGCCCTCGCATCATCCGATCTCGATGGGGCTGTTGAACTGAAACCCGGCGATGTAGCCGACGGCATGAAAATCGAGGACCTGTGGCAGAAAATCGAAGTGGCATACGGGCAGCACGGCTACCTGGATATGAAGCTCAAGGCCGAACCGCAATTCGACGATACGGCTCACCGGATTTCCTACCGCGTCGCCGTTTCAGAAGGCCCTCAGTACCGCATGGGTGACCTCGTGATCACGGGACTCTCCGTGGACGCGGAAAAGATCTTGCGACGGGCCTGGCAGATTGCGCCGGGCCAGATTTTTGACGATGGCTATTGCGAAAAGCAGATGAAAACGCTGGAGAAGCCCAGCCGAGAAATTTTTGGGGAGATGCCGGTCCACTACAGCGAGTTTGGACATTGGCTTCGCCCGAACGCAAGTACGCACACGGTGGACGTGTTGTTGGACTTCAAATAGGTTCGGATCCTCGCCCGTCGTTTTTCCAGCATCCCCTCAGATTTGGGAGTACAATCGCCACTTATGCGATGGCAAATTCGTTTCGTACTTTGCATACTGTGCGTTCTCTCTTTGAGCTGGGGCGCCATGGCCGGTGCTTGGCAGGCCCAGTCGCCCACCGCAGCTCCATCGGCAAAGGCGCCGGCGAAAAAATCGCCTGCGGCGGAGCCGTCCAAGCCAAAGAGCGATGAGGCGGCGCCAGAGCCGAAACCTTCGGGCCCCGATCCGGACGCCGAACTGCAAATCGTGGTGCAACAGGCCGGCAATGACCCGGCCACGCTGGTCAAGAATCTCGAAGCTTATCTCGTCAAATATCCGGACTCCCCGCGGCGGACGGCGATCTACCGCGCTCTCCTCGAGTCCGAAATGCAGCTTCACAATTCCAGCTCGGCGCTCGAGTACGCCGAAAAAATCATCGCCGTCCAGCCCGAAGACAGCCAGTCCATGTTTCTCGCCGTGACGATTCTCGAGAAAATGCCGGATGACGCGAGCCAGCTTCACGCGATCGATTATGACTCACAGCTTATTGAGCGGGTCTCGAAAGCCGATCCGGAATCGCGCCCCCAGCAGATGACGCTGGACGACTGGCAGGCGGGCCGCAACAAATTTATGATGGATCTTTACGTACTGCGCGGCCGTATGCAACACCGCATGCATAAAAATGACGAAGCGGTGAAGGACCTCACGGCCGGATTTCATTTGCTACCGAACGCGGACGCCGCGCTCACCCTCGGAGAAATCGCGGAAGAACAAAAGCACGCGGATGAGGCCATCCGGCAATACGCCACGGCATTCATCCTGTCCGGCCAGGAACAGCCTGACCCAGACGAGGCTCCGTTAAATCGCGAATCCCTACGCTTGCGGATGGGGAATCTCTGGAGATTTTCGCACGACTCCACGGCGGGCCTCGGTGACATCCTGCTGTCTGCGTACGACACGAGCCGCGACACGGCCAAGGCGGACAATCCCGACGCGCCCGTCTACAACAAGGACGTCACCGATCCGCTCCAATTCAGCATGCGCCGCGTCGATGGAAGCGCTCCATTGAAGCTTGCCGACTCGCACGGAAAGGTCGTCGTCCTGAACTTTTGGACGACTTGGTGCGCCTACTGCAACCAAATGGAATCGCAGTTAGCCGACGTTCGGACGAAATCTTCGGGGCACGACGACGTCCTGTTCGTCGCGGTGAACGCTGACGAGGACGAATCCCTTGTCGCTCCGTTCGTCCAGAATCAGAAGCCCGGCGGCACGCTGGTTTTCGCGGATGGAATCGGCCGGGCGTTCCACGTGGAATCGATTCCGACGGTCCTTATTCTCGACAAGGCCGGCAAAATCGCCTATCGCACGCAGGGTTTCGCCCCCGACGGTTTTGCCGATCTTGCCTTGGCGGCCATCATCAAGGCTTCCGCCGCCCCTGCTCCGTAGGCGTCTTCAGCGGTGTTTTTCTCCGTGCTCGTAGCCGCAGCGAAACGTTTGCGGCGTGGCCTTTTCCCCGTGCAAATCGAGGTGCTCATGGAATGCGCGAGGGCAATTGCTGCAAGGCCGCGTCGCGCGCCGCGAGAATTGTGTTGACGTGGATTCGCACCGTATCCGCGACGCGACGCGCATATCCCCCGGCCAAGGCAGACGCCACGGGAATTCCCCTGCGGCGCGCGTGCTCGAACACGAGTTGGTCGCGCTTTCGTAAGCCCTCGATTGTCAGCGCGAGGCCGCCGAGCTGGTCCTCGCGGTACGGATCCGCTCCGCCAACGTAAAAAATCAAATCGGGCGTCCGATCCTTCAGGGCGCGCACAAGCCCTTTCTCCAGGGCATCCAGATATTCGGCGTCGCGTGTGCCATCCTCGAGGCCGATGTCCTCATCCGAAGGCGGCTTCGGCATCGGATAGTTGTTTTCCTGGTGGATGGAGAGCGTGTACACGCTCGGATCGTTTCCGAAAATCGCCGCCGTGCCGTTGCCCTGATGAACGTCCGTGTCCACGGTCATCGCGGTGCGAATTTTTCCCGCCGCCTGAAGAGAGCGGATCGCGACGCCCACGTCGTGAACCATACAAAACCCTTCTCCATGCCCCGGATAGGCGTGGTGGAATCCTCCGCTGAGGTTCGCGGCAAATCCGTCTTCGAGCGCTCTGCGGCCGGCAAGAATCGACCCTCCCGCCGCGAGCCAGAACGCATGGCGAGTCGATTCCGAGAGCGGAATCTCCAGCTTCATCCGCTCGCTGAGCGTGAGGGAATCCGTTTGCAGCTTGTTCACATAGGCGGGCGTGTGCACGCGCAAGATGTCTACGTCGGAAGCGGGATCGGGCCGCAGGAAATCGCTTTGCTCGGCGATCCCTTCGGCGAGCAGCGCGTCGTGAATCAGCCTGAATTTCTCAGAGGGGAAAACGTGCGTCCCGAGATTCAAATCGTACCGGGGATGATAAACGACCTTGAACGGCAGCATAGGAGAACCCGCGGCACGGGGCGCTCGTCAATTATCGCGTTCGAGGATGAAGTCCGGGACCGTCAAAAGCGCACGCCCAAAATCGGAGGTCGCATTGCCGTTCAGACAGGTTTTCGCGCGCCGGGCAAAGTCGTGCGCCGCCGCCCGTGTGCGGTCCAGCGCGCCGGATTCCTGCACGAGCGCCGTGATCTGCTCCGGGCGCACGCTCTGAAAGCCCTTTTCCTCGAGCACCGTGCGCACGAGGCACTTCCCCGCCGCGCCATCGCTCTCGAGCGCGTAGATGAGCGGCAGCGTCACCTTGCCTTCCTTCAAGTCGCTGAGGACCGGCTTGCCGAGCTTTTCAGGAGACGCCGTAAAATCGAGCAGGTCATCCACAAGCTGGAACGCGAGTCCCGCATAGTGCCCGTAATCGGCCATTGCCTGCTCACCCGCGTCGCCCACGTTGCCAAGGACCCCGCCCAGCCGCGCGCACCCGGCAAACAAGCAGGCCGTCTTGCGGGCCGCGAGTTCGACGGCGTCCTGTTCGGTCAAATCCATCCTTCCGAGCTTGGTCAATTGGAGAAGTTCGCCCTCCACCATGTTCTGTGTGAGCTCGATCAAAACGTCGAGGATCTTGAAGTTTCGCTCGGCGAGCGCCATCTGAAACGACTGCATGTACAGCCAGTCGCCCGCGAGGACGCTCCGGTGGTTACCCCAGCGGGAATTTGCCGAGGGGCGCCCGCGGCGTGTGTTGGCACCGTCGATGACATCGTCATGGATCAGCGTGGCGCTATGGATCAGTTCGACGACGGCGCCCAGGCGGATCGCGCTGTCTCCCCGGTATCCCGCGTATCCCGCTGAGAGCAGCAACAGGGCTGGGCGGAGGCGCTTCCCGCCGCCGCCCAGCAGATAGCGGGAGATTTCCGCCACCGGCTCGATGGCCGCGTCATTTTGGAGCGCGAGTTCTTGCTCCACCTTGATCAGGTCCTCGCGAACAAGATCAAAAATTTCCTTCGCCGTCAGAAGTGAGATGATGCTCCTCCAAGAATTGCACCGGTACGATGGCCGGATGGACCGAGACCAAAAAAACGCCGGAAGTTCCTCGCGGCCATTTCGGCTGCCTCGGACGGGGGCAAGTTTCTCACATTCCCGATGGTTCGCGCCACTTCCACGACATAGGCGGGCTCGTTTCTCCTTCCTCGGTGCGGCTGGGGGGCCAGGAACGGCGAGTCGGTTTCGATCAGAAGCCGGTCGGGTGGGATTTCGCGGGCCACGTCCCGCAAATTTTGGGCTTTGGGATAGGTCACATTGCCGGCGAAGGACACGAGAAAGCCCATATCGAGGCCCCGGCGCGCTTGCTCGAGGGTCCCCGCGTAGCAATGAAAAATTCCACCCAGGCCGGAACTGCGCCATTCTTCGCCGAGTATGTTCAGGCAATCCGGCCACGCCTCCCGGCAGTGGATGACAACCGGGCGCTTTGCGGCGCGGGCCTGAGCAAGTTGATGGCGAAAGACGACGGCCTGGACGTCTCGCGGGGAATGGTCATAGTGATAATCGAGGCCGATCTCGCCCCAGGCAATCACGCGTGGATGCCGCGCCAGACGCTCCAGCTCGGCATAGTGGGCATCTGTTACGTGCCTGGCCTCGTGCGGGTGAATCCCCACGGACGCATAAATCCAATCGTGCGTCTCCGCGTACGGAATCGCCGCCGCCAGCTTGTCGATCTCGGGGCCATTGCCCATCGCCAGAAGTGTGCCGACGCCCGCCGCTCGCGCGCGACTGAGCATTTCTTCGCGATCGGCATCGTAGTCGGAAACGTCCACATGCGCGTGTGAATCGATCAGGTCCATCGGGGTTTCGTGAAATCCCGGCCGGGCATACGCGAGGCCGATTTGAGAAACGGCTCAAATTTACTTGAGCCGCGAACCCACCGGCACGTCTTCCAGGAATCCGGCAAGTACAGGGGTTCCATCCGAGGTCGAAGCCGCGACGATCATGCCGTTGGATTCGACGCCGCGTAGCTTTCGAGGCTGCAAATTCACCACCACGGCCACCTTGCGCCCCACGAGTTGCTCGGGCTGGTAGGCAAGCGCCAGACCGGCGACGATTTGCCTCACTTCATCGCCGATATCGACTTGCAACTGGAGGAGCTTGTCCGCGCCGGCGACACGCTCGGCTGATTTGACGAGGCCAACGCGCATTTCCACTTTGGTGAAGTCCTCGATCCCGATCTTCGCCGCAGCGGCAACCGCAGGCGGCGCCGCGCCCGCCGCGGCGGGAGCGCTTGCCGTCGTCGCGGCTGCCGGCTCCGGGGCCTTGTTCTGTTCTTGCTCCATAGCCTCAATCCTCGCGATCGTTTCGGATTTTTCAACGCGCGGAAAAATTGCTTCCGGCTTTTCAATCTTCGTTCCTGGCCTGAGCTGTCCCCACGCAAGAAGGTCCAACTGGAAGCGGCCGAGCGGCTCGTTCAACCCCAACTGCTTCCAAATTCGCTGTGTGGACTGGGGCAGCACGGGATGAGCGAGCGCCGCGACAATTCGAAGGGCCTCGGCCGCCGTATAGAGAACAGTTGCCAGGCGCGCGCGATCTTCGGGTTTTTCCGCCAACGCCCACGGCTTTTCCACCGTGAGGTATTTGTCGATCATCGCAACCTGAGCCCAGATCGCCTCCAGCGCCAGCGAAAAGCTGTGCCGGTCGTACAAATGCATGATGTCCGTCAGGGCTTCGTTCGCGAAATCCGCCGCGCCGGGAACGTACGATTCCTTCCCTTGCGCCGACGCAGGCTTCGGAATCTCGCCGCCGAAGTAGCGCTCGATCATTGTGAGGGTGCGGCTCGCGAGGTTGCCGAGACCATTGGCCAGGTCGCTGTTGTAACGCGTGACGAGCGCGTCATAAGAAAAACTTCCGTCCTGGCCAAAGACGATCTCTCGCAACAGGTAATAGCGCAGCGGCTCGATGCCTAGCACTCCGACAATCGGGCGCGGGCGCACCACGTTGCCACGCGATTTGCTCATCTTCTCACTGTCAAAGAGCAGCCAGCCGTGCGCCCAGATTTGTCCAGGCAGCGGCAAGTCCGCCGCCATAAGGAAGGCGGGCCAATAGACGGCGTGAAACCGGATAATCTCCTTGCCGACCAGATGCAGATCGGCCGGCCAAAGGCCGCGGTCGTCGAACTCCGGCCCGCCGACTGCGCTTAGATACCCGATCAGCGCGTCAAACCACACGTAGAAAACGTGCGGCGCTTCGCCCGGCACAGGAATTCCCCACCGAATCGATGTCCTCGTAATGGAGAGATTCCGCAGCCCGCCCTGCACGAAGCTTAAGACTTCGTTGCGGCGGCTTTCGGGTTGGATGAAATCTGGATTTGCGGCGTAGAAATCGAGCAGCCTTTGCTGGAATTCCGAAAGCTTGAAGAAGTAATTTTCTTCGGTGACGGTTTCGGTCGGCCGGCCACAATCCGGGCACGGATCCCCGGGCGCCGCCTCCACGACATAAGCATTGTCGTAGATGCAATACTGCCCGGTATAGCTTCCCTTCTCGATGAATCCGTTTTCCCGGCAGCGCTTGAAAAGCCACTGCACCGTCCGGTGATGTTTTTCGTCGGTCGTGCGGATGAATTCGTCGCCCGCAATTCCCAGATCATCCCAGAGCTGCTTCCACCGCGCGACGATCTCCGTCGAAAACTCCTGCGGAGATTTTCCCGCCTTTTTCGCGGACCGTTCCACGTTCACGCCGTGCTCGTCCGCCCCTGTCGTGAGGACCACCTCGAATCCCCGCATCCTCTTGTAGCGCCGGATCACGTCCGCGACAATCGTCGAATACGTGTGACCGATATGCGGGAGGCCGTTTGTGTAATAAAGCGGGGTCGTCAGATAATACTTTGCTTTGGCTCGGGAAGTGGTCATTCGACAGATTTTGATAGTAAGCGCGGCGTGGGGCGCTGTCAAATCGCGAACGGTGTCAAAACAAGGGCGAAGCCATCAGGCTATTTGTGGCACGAACGGCACCGGATCAAACGAGCGCATCCAGAGCGATTGTCGCAAAAAAGGGCGTCCTCTTTTCAGGACGCCCTTTTGGCTCCAGTCCGAAACCGAAATGCAGGCTAGCCTTGCGGCGGTGGCGGCGCCTGATTGCCGTTCCCATGATGCCGGCGATGCCCGCCGAATCCCTTGCCCTGAACCGGCGCAAAGGCCGGATTCGGAACAAAAAGCGACGCCGGGGGATTCCCAACCACGATGTTGCTCAACTGATACGTCGTCGTACCAAAGCGCGGGTCGCTGCGAGTCTCCTCGAGAACCAGACCCAGAGCGGGGGAATACCATCGTTCAGAGGTGATCACAATGGCATTCGTGTTTCCAATCTGGCCCGCCGGAATTGTCCGTGTCACTTTCCGATCATCGACAGAGTTATAGACAGTGTTCGTACCAGGGTCCGTGTACGTTCCGTTCGGATTGTCCGTTACGCTTTCATTGCCTGCCCCGGGACCGCCCTGTCCCTTGTTTGGCGGACCGTGCTTCCGGTCTCCATTCGGCGGGGGATTGTGCTCATGGATCGCGAACGATTCATAGGTTTGCTTGGTCACGTTGACGATGTACTCCGTCAGTTTTGAAATATTCCGAATGTAGGCAAACTCCTGCGCCTTACCCGAGGCGGCCCAAGGCCCAATCGCCGGCAATGTCACGTCACGGTAGGTGCTGCCGTCGGTGTAACGCGCGACCGTGCCCATCGTCATATTCGAGATTGAGTTGTCCGGCAGGGTTTCGGTCCGCGTGATCGTGAAGGTTGCCTGGAACGGTTTCCCGGTAATCGTCCTGCCGCCAAAGCCTCCCACGAGTCCGCCGACTGCGAACATGCCCTCCCCCGGCCCACCGGGCCCCGGACGACGGCCGCCGAAACCGCCCGGAGGTCCCTGCGCCGCAACCACGAGCGCCACCCCCACCGCGACCATCGCCGCCAAACCTGTCCGAAGCGCTGCTTTTCTCACGGCCATACCTCCCCCAAAAATGTTTCCAGACAATCCTTCTTTTCTTTCGCCGGGCCACACGTGCTGACGGGCGGTCCAACCACTTACTGTTACTGCACCAGTTTCACGCCGCGCGGCCAGCCGTCCTCGCCCACCAGAACATCCGCGAGGATCAAATCCTCATCCGGCGTCTCAGCAACGGGATAACCAAGCTGAGCCAAAGAAGCCCTCGTTAACTGAACGCGCACGATCATCCCCGGATCGTCCTGGGCAATTCCGCCCGTGAACGGCACCGGCACGAAATCCGACGCGTCATACGTTTCACTCACGGAAGCGGCGGCCCCAGCTGCGTCAGCCGGCGCAGCTACTTGTTCCTGCTGCGAACCGGCGACTGCCTTGGCTTCGAGCGGCTCCATCGATTGCGACGACACATTTTTCTTGGGCGCGGGCGAAGACGTCTGCCCTTTCGAGCGCACACCCGCCGTCCACAGAAAAACCAGCAGCACAGCCGCAGCTATCCCCACGCTCGCCCACTCCAGACTTCGCCGCCAGGTCGCGCGCCGATGATGATTCCGAAACGCGGCCAATGCCGCCGCCTCCAGATGAGCAGGGGCCTGTTGATCCCGCATACCCTTGCCTGTTACGTCTGAAACCTCCGCAAGCACCGTGGCCTCGGCCATCCGTTCGGCGCAAATGTCACAGTGAGCCGCGTGCTCGACCGCCGCCTCCCGCACGTTCACGTCCAGAAGTTCCATGCGCACGAATCCATGCACGACCTCATCGAATTCCCGGCACGTCATTTCCTTCATTCCTTGCCTCCCGGGCGAGCCCAGATCGCCCTGGTTCCAATTCGAGCGGGACGGAGCTTATCGAGCAAGATCGATCGCGCTCGATTGAGACGGGACCTCACAGTGCCCACCGGACATTCCAGAAGCGCCGCAGCCTCGGTGTAACTCTTCCCTTCGAGATCGCACAACGTGACAGGCTCGCGGTAATGATCGGGCAAAGTCAATACGGCTTCGCGCAAAAGTTCAGTGATTTCCGCGCGCTCGAGGCCCTCTACGATTCTCTCTGCCTGGCTAAGATGCGCCGCAGAGCGGCCGTTTCCGTTGGAGTGTCCAGTATCAGCGCTCCATTCGGCCGAAAGCCCTTTGCCTGACTCGTCCAGCAAGGGCACATACTTGCCTTCTTTCTCATGCAGTTTTCGCAAATGGTTCCGGGCAATGCCGTAGAGAAACGCGGCCGGAGTGCCCTTTTCCTGCTCATATTTGTTGGTATTCCGGATCAGCGTCAAAAACGTGTCCTGAACAACATCCGCCGCGGCCTCTGGATTTCCGCTCATGTGCACGGCATACCTGTACAGGCCGCCCTGGTGGCGGCGATAGAACTCGAGAAAAGCGTCTTCGTCGCCGGCGGCGAGACGCCTCATGAGTTCGACATCCCGTGGTTCAGTCGACTCCGCCATCTCTCCAGGTCGAACTTATCTCCAGTACTCACATTATGAATTACTTTTGACGCGTGGTGGAGTTCCACTTTCTTGGCATATCTTGAATCCGCACCATTCGGATCGAAACAGTTCCTGGAGCGTGCTTCCAGCTGTTTCAAGCTGCTTTTTTCGCCTTTGGGGAGACAGATCGCTGGAAACTCTGCCGCCCGGCTGTTAAGATGCCAGCGGGTGAAGGAACGCTTTCAAGAGGGTATCCGTCAAACGACGCAATTCTCACTGGGGAGGCTGAACACCATGCAACGCAAATTCCTACGTGCGATTCGGGCCCCGCTTTGGATTATACCCTTGGCAGGCGGCCTGATTTTCATGACGAGCGCGCGGGCACAGAATTCAAGCGGCTCCTCGCAACTTCTGCGGGGCGAGGGTTCCTTCAACGATTGGGGGAATGAGCGTCCCGGAAATCGGTACCTCATCAAGACCGCCGATTTGCCGATGCCGTATGCCACTGAATCCGCGGAGAATCGATCCAAGGTGGTTCCGCGCCCCGCCAATGCCTGGCCTCAGGTGCCCCCAGGATTCAAAATTGACCAGGCTCTGACGGGGCTTGAGGGCCCGCGCACGATTGTGACGGCGCCGAATGGAGACCTGTTTGTCGCCGAGAGCGAATCTGCCGGCCGCATCCGCGTGCTCCGTGGATTCGGCTCCGACGGCAAGGTTGTGACCAGCGAAGTATTTACGAGCGGCCTGACCATGCCGTACGGGATTGCGTTCTATCCCCCAGGTCCAAATCCCCAGTACGTTTACATTGGAAACACGAACTCCATCGTGCGCTTTCCGTACAAGAACGGCGACCTGAAAGCCAGCGGGCCAGCCGAAACGATTGTTGCCAGCCTTCCGGGCGGCGCAAAATTCGGCGGCGGCCACTGGACGCGCAGCTTGGCCTTTTCGAACGACGGCAAGAAGCTGTTCGTTGGCGTTGGGTCCAAGGCAAACGTGGGCGATGACGAGTCCGAAACCAATCGCGCCGACGTGCTCGAATTCAATCCGGATGGAAGCGGCCAGCGCATCTATGCGTCCGGCGTTCGAAATGCGTCGGGACTCGCCATTCATCCGAAGACCGGCCAATTGTGGGTCGCGGTGAATGAGCGCGACGCTCTGGGCGACAATCTCGTGCCGGATTACGTTTCGCACATCCAGGAAGGCGGCTTCTACGGATGGCCCTGGTACTACCTGGGGCCGAATCAGGACCCACGATTTGAGGGCAAGCATCCCGAACTCAAGGAGAAGGTGATCGTTCCGGACGTGTTGCTGCAATCGCATTCGGCGCCGTTGAATCTGGCTTTCTATACCGGGAAACAGTTTCCTGCCTCCTACAGCGGCGATATTTTCGTGACCTCCCACGGTTCGTGGAACCGCGCCCACCGCACCGGCTACAAGGTCATTCGTGTGGCGGCGCCTGGCGGCAAGGCGACAGGCGGATACGAAGATTTCGTTACCGGATTCGTTGTGGACGACGCCAACGTTTGGGGGCGTCCGGTTGGAATCACTATCGCATCGGATGGCTCGCTGGTCTTCACGGACGACGCTTCGAATAGCGTGTGGCGCGTGACGTACACTGGCAAGTCATCCGGCAACTAGGCCTCGCGTTCCGGCGCATCCCGGAGATTCAAGAGCAGAAGACTTAGCGCAGGGAACACAGCGAAGGGCGAGAACGCGCAGAAGGAGATCGGGCGCTGAGCGCGCGCGCCTCCGGATTTGTCTCTCTGTTTGTTCCGTTGTCTGTGTCTCGTGGCTTTCTCTGTATCCCATGAGCCGAGCTTTGGCCTTCTTCCGCAACGACGCAGGCGTTACATTCCGCTTTCCACTCCTGGCCCGCGTTCCCTATAATCGCTGTTTCTCTTCACGGATGGGAGCCACTTGGTACACGTTCTCGTAGCCCGTATTCGCACCGCGCTCGCGGCGCATATTCGCCAGCACTATCAGCAGGACGTGACCATCGTCACGGAAAAGCCTCCCAAGATCGAGCTCGGCGAGGCGGCAACGCCCGTTTGCTTTGAGCTGGCCAAGCGGCTGAAGCGCGCCCCTCGCCAGATTGCCCAGGAAGTCGCAGCGACGCTGCCCCCGATCGAAGGAGTCGATCGCGTGGAAATCGCCGGCGCGGGCTACGTGAATTTCTATTTTTCACGCGCCGCGTTTCTCGACGCGGCCCTGCGGGAAGCGGAAACCGCGCCAGGCGGCGCCGGGCCCGATGCGCCCAAATGCATCGTCGAACACACCAACATCAATCCGAACAAGGCTGCGCATATCGGGCACCTGCGCAATGCAGCGCTCGGCGATACGTTTGTGCGCCTGTTGCGCCGGACGGGGCAGCGCGTCGAAGTGCAAAACTACATCGACAACACAGGTGTCCAGGTCGCCGACGTCGTCATCGGATTTCTGTATATCGTCAAAAAAACAGCCGGGGAAGTACGCGCGCTGGCAGGGGACGCAAAATTCGACTATTACTGCTGGGATCTTTACGCACGCGTCACGCAGTTTTTCGAGGAAGAGAAGGCGCGTGTGGCCTTGCGCGGCGAAACGTTGAAATCGATCGAAGAAGGCCGCGGCGAGGCAGCGGAGATGGCCGAAGTGGTCGCGCCGGCCGTCGTGCGCTGCCATCTCCGCACCATGGAGCGGCTGGGCATCGAGTACGATCTCCTGCCACGCGAGAGTGAAATTCTGCACTTGAAATTCTGGGATGCCGCGTTCGAGCAGTTGAAGCAGCGCAACGCAATTCACCTCGCGGTGTCGGGGAAAAACGCCGGGTGCTGGGTGATGCGCCTGGGCGACAGCCCGGACGGCGAAGACACCAGCGCCGATGACGACGCAAAAATCATTGTCCGCTCGAATGGGACCGTCACCTACGTCGGCAAGGACATCGCTTACCAGCTGTGGAAATTCGGCCTCTTGGGCAAAGATTTTCAGTACCGGAAGATTTACACGTATCCTGCGGGCCATCCCCTATGGGAAAGCGTTTCGGCGCGCGGCGATGCCGCGGCTCCAACATTTGGACACGCCGCCACCGTATACAACGTCATCGACGCGCGGCAGGCCTACCTGCAAAATGTCGTCGTCGCGGGATTGCGGGCGCTGGGCTACGAGAAGCAGGCCGACCGCTCCGTTCACTTTTCGTACGAGATCGTAGCGCTCAGCCCGCGTTGCGCCGCCGAACTCGGCTACACGCTCAGCGAAGAAGAAGCGCGGAAGCCGTACGTCGAGGTCAGCGGCCGCAAAGGGCTCGGCGTCAAAGCCGACGATTTGCTTGACCGGCTCGAAGCCGCCGCGCGCGCCGAGGTGGACGAGCGCCACCCCGATTTGCCGGACGTCGAGCGCGCCGCGATTGCGCACGCCATTGCGATTGGAGCACTTCGATATTTTCTTTTGAAATTCACGCGCACGGCCATCATTGCCTTCGACTTTAAGGACGCGCTCAGCTTCGAGGGCGAAACCGGGCCGTATTGCCAGTATGCCGTCGTGCGGGCGCGAAACATTTTCAGGAAACTGCGCGACCAGCAGCCCGATTTTGATCTGAGCTTACTGAGGCAGGTGGAGGGAAGCGCTGCCGCCGCTTTATTTGGCGGCGCCGATGGAAACGCCTTCTGGGAACTGGCACTGCTCGCGGGATCGCTCGACACGCAGATTGACGCGGCCGTCGGAGCGCAGGAACCGGCCTTCGTCGCCAAGTACGCGTTCCAACTCGCGCAGGCGTTTAATCTTTTCTATCACCACCACCGCATTCTCACGGAAGACGATCCGGCGAAGAAACAGTTCCTGCTACAGCTCAGCCGTCTTGTGGAGATGCAGCTGGTCGCCGCGCTCGGGCTGCTCGGAATCGAATCCCCTGAAAAGATGTAGCGCGTCCCTTGCGCCCACGGTTGGCGGCCGGGCTTATTTGCCGGACTGATCGACGAGGGGCAACTGGAGCGTCACCCGGTCCTCCGTGCCCACGCCTCTCGTGATGTGACCTTTGCCGGTCGTGTCTTCGACGAGGTCGATGTGCCCCGGCCCGAGGGAGATCTTTTTCCCTCCCGCAACTTCGACCTCTCCTTGTCCGCTCAGCGTGATCACGTATTGGCGACGCGGGGCGCGATGCCAATCTTGAACCCTACCGCCCGACGTCCGATGGAGCTCGGCCCCGGTGACCGCCATCATCTTGGCGACCTCAGTGGTGCCTGGGGTGAACTTCAGCTCTACCTCTTCGGCATGTGTCTGATTGTCCGCGCCTGTGTAAAGCCGCGTCATCAATACGGGTTTCTGTGTTTCAGCCAGCACCACACCAGACTTGGCAACGTGCGTGCCAATTGAAGGAATGGCCACATGTCCAACAATCGCGCCGGCCGCGAACGTGCACAAAAGTACTAGGATTCTGCGAGTCATTTTGTGTCCCTCCGGCGGGCAAGTATAGACCCACGCGAGACCCATCGAGCGCACTATTTCGCGGCAGAGCCGTTCGCGCCGAACTTCATGGCAAGATCGACCAGGGTGCGCACGCCCACGCCTGTCGCCCCTTTGGCCGACCACGGCTTGACGTCGTCTTGCCAGGCGGTGCCCGCAATGTCGAGGTGGATCCAAGGAGTGTCGCCGGTGAATTCCCTCAGGAACATCGCCGCAGTGATCGCCCCTCCGCCCTTTCCGCTGCCGACATTTTGGATGTCGGCGATGCCGCTCTTGATCATCTCGCGGTAGTCATCGTCGATCGGCATCGGCCACATTTTTTCGCCCGCGGCTTTCGAGCTGGCGAGAAGCTGATCGGTGAAAGCCTGGTCAGAACCGAACACGCCGACGTTGACATTGGACAACGCCACGACGATGGCCCCGGTGAGCGTGGCCGCGTCCACTAGGTGGGTGCAGCCGAGCTGCTTGGCGTACGCGATGCCGTCCGCCAGGATCAAGCGGCCCTCGGCATCGGTGTTGATGACTTCGATCGATTTTCCGGCCATGGAGATCTGCACGTCGCCGGGCTTCTGGGCGCGGCCCCCGGGCATGTTCTCGGTCGAGGGAACGACAGCGATCACCTTGCAGGACGGCCTGAGCGCAGCGATGGCGCGCATCGCGCCAATCATGGCGGCGCCGCCGCACATGTCGTATTTCATTTTTTCCATGTCGTTGGCGGGCTTAATCGAGATTCCGCCCGTATCGAACGTGATGGCTTTGCCCACGAGCCCTAGAACCGGCGCTCCGGAATTCGATGTTTCGGGCGTGTACGTGATCACGATCATACGTGGCGGCTCGACACTTCCCTGCGCGACCGACAGCAGCGCGCCCATTTTCAGTTCGGCGATTCTCTTCTCCTCCAGGACTTCGACGGCAAGCCCCGCCTCCCGCGCCATGGCGGCGGCGCGGTCGGCCAGCATGCGCGGCGTCAGCAAGTTCGACGGTTCGTTGCCTAAACTGCGCGCAAAGTTTTGCGATTCCGCAACCACACGGCCGCGCGCGAGCCCGCGATCGGCCTCCGCACGCGAAGACTCGTCCCATCCGGCAAGAGCCGCGGCCGTGATTTCATTGCCCGGCTTCTTGTCCGTCTTGTATTTGTCGGAGTCGAAATTCGCCAGGATCAAGCCTTCCGTGATGGCCTGCGCCGCGGCGGCACTGCGATCCTCCTCGCGCGAGACGAACGCCACCCGCTTCACCTGCCGCGATTTCAGGGTTCGAACGGCCGTTCCCGCGAGCCTCCGAAGCTCCGCCGTTCCAAATTTCTCTTTTTTCCCCGCGCCAACGATCAAGAGCCGCTGTGCCGCAAGCCCTTGCGGATAATACAGAAGTGTCGTTTCCAGCATTTTTCCGGTCAGTTCGCCGGAAGCGGCCAGCTTCGAAAGAGCGCCTCCGGTCGCCTCGTCGAACGCGGCAAGAATTCCGCCGAGGGGCTTTTCCTGCTCAAATGCGTACGTTACGAGCGCGTCCATATCGATGTTGGCAAGCGCACGCATATCAATCGTAATTTCCATAAGTTCCCTTCTTGAAATGAAATAGCGCTGCCGATCGAGGGGCCGCGCGAAAATTCAACTTCCTGCAATCAGCGCGTAACGTGATTCCGTTCCATTGTTCAGCGCCCAGCGAGCACGACCTTTAACGATGACGGAACTGACGCATGGCCTCGCCGACTTCGCGTTTGGCTTCCTTCTCGCGCTCGGTTTGGCGCCGGTCCCACTTCTTTTTTCCCTGCGCGAGCGCGAGTTCGCACTTGGCAATTCCCTCGCGGAAATAGATCCGCAAGGGAATGAGGGTTAGGCCTTTTTGATCCGTCCTTCGCGCGAGTTTCTCGATTTCCTCTTTCCGGAGGAGCAACTTTCTGGATCTGAGAGGACCGTGATTGAAGGGCCCACCCGGAAGATATTCGCCGATATGGCAATTCACGAGCCAAATTTCGCCGCCACGAATCAAAGCGTAGGCATCTCGCAGGTTGGCCTTGCTTTGGCGGAGGGATTTCACTTCGGTGCCAAGCAACACCATGCCCGCTTCCAGCTTCTCAATAAGGTGATAATTGTAGGAAGCGGCGCGGTTTTGGGCCACCACCAACTCAGCCGGTTTGCCTCGATTTTTCGGCGCCTTAGCCACGGAAAGCATCTTAGCTGCGCCTAGTAACTAGAAGCAAGCACGCACCTTGTTTGGGCTTTGGTGCGGATGCTAGACTGAATCGACGCCACTGAAACACTTGGAGCACGGATGAATCTTCGTCGGTTGCGTGGGCTGGCTGTAATCTTGTCTGTCGTGCTCCTTGCGGGGTGCCCCAAGGGCAATCAAGATTATAATGTGGGCCAAAGAGCGGAATCCGTAAACGACTACGATACGGCCCTCGATCACTACAACAAGGCCCTTCAAGCTTCGCCAAATAACACCGAATATAAACTGAGAGCGGCGCGGGCCCGCTTTGAAGCCGGCCAATGGCATGTGGATCAGGGCCGCCGCCTGGTGAATCAGTCCAACCTGGAGCTGGCGCTTGCCGAATTCCGCAAGGCCCAGATGATCGATCCTTCGAGCGCCGTGGCGCAGCAGGAAGTGCAAGCCACGATGGACTTGATCGCCGCCAAACAAGGGACCACGCAAAACACGGCCCCGTCCTCGTCCTCCCCGCAAGAACCCAAGCTCATGGCCGGTCCTCCGCAGGTCCAGCCTCTTTCGCGCGCGCCGATCAACATGAAGGCAACCAACGACTCGAAGGCGGTTTTTGAGGCCATCGGAAAGCTGGCGGGGCTGACCGTCATTTTCGATCCCGATTTTACTTCGCGGCGTATTTCCGTCGAGTTGACCGATGTGACGCTCGAACAGGCGCTCAACATCACGGCGCTGCAAAGCAAGGCATTCTGGCGGCCGGTCACCTCCAACATTATTTTTGTGGTTCCCGACCAGCCGCAAAAGCGCAAGGATTACGAAGAAGAGGTCGTGAAAACGTTTTATCTGCACAATACGGTCCTGCCTCAGGAACTCACCGAGATTGTGACCAGCATCCGGCAACTGCTCGATTTGCGCCGGGTGCAGCAGATTAATGCGCAGAACGCAATTGTGATTCGAGATACTCCCGACCGCGTCCTGCTCGCGGGGAAGATCATCGACGACATCGACAAGGCGAAACCGGAAGTGGTCATTCAGGTGGCCGTCATGCAAGCCCGGCTCGACCGGCTGCGAAACGTCGGGATTCAACCACCCACTAGCATCTCGGCGTCTTTCGCAAATCCGAACACCACGTCCACCACCAGCACCACGACTACGACCGCCTCGACCGGCGCGGCCACGATCGGCCAGTTGATCAGCGATCCCCATATTTTCAGCAATGGATACAGCGTCACGCTGCCCAGCGCAACCGCGTCTTTCCTGATGACGGACACGTCGACGCGGATCATCGACGATCCGGAAATTCGTGTCGTGGACGGGCAAACGGCCAAGCTCCGCGTCGGCGACCGCGTCCCTGTTGCGACGGGCAGTTTCCAGGCCGGGATCGGTGTGGGCTCGACGGGCACCGGCGCCGGAGTCGTCAACCCGCTCGTGAATACCCAGTTTCAATATCTCGACGTCGGCGTGAACGTGGACGTCACACCGCGTATCCACCCCGACCACGAAATCAGCATGAAGGTCAACGTCGTAGTTTCCTCGGTGACGGGAACCACGAATATCGGCGGGATCAGCCAGCCTATCATCAGCCAGCGCAGCATCGAGCATGACATTCGCCTGAAAGACGGCGAAGTCAACATCCTGGGCGGATTGATCGAACGGACCGATACCGACACCATCAGCGGATTGCCGGGCTTGGCCAAGATTCCCTTCTTCCGCTATTTCTTCGGGAACGACAACGTGGATCATCAAGAAAACGAAGTTCTGATCGTTTTGATTCCGCATATTGTGCGTTTGCCTTCGATCACGGCCGAGAACCTGCGCAGCATCGCTTCGGGAACGGATACCAACGCCGAAGTGCGACTCGCGGACGAAGTGCTGTCGCCCGAGCCTCCAAAGGCGCAATCCACCGTCACTCCACAGGCGGCGCCACCTCCAGCCGTTGCTCCCGCGGCTGCTGTTGCTCCAGCTTCCCCGGCGCCTGCGGCGAATCCACCGGCCCCGCAAAACGGCACTGCGTTGCGGTTCGAGCCCGGAACGATTATGGTGAAGCCGGGCGAAACCACTACCATTGGCGTTGTCGTACAAAACGTGCAGGATCTGTACTCGATTCCGATGCTCGTCCAGTTCAACCCGGCCGTAATTTCCATTGAAGACGTCCGCCAGGGCGGATTCCTGTCGGGCGGAACCCAGGAAGTCGCCATCGTGGAGCGCGTCGACAAGGAGCGCGGGCAAGCTATCATCTCGGCAACCCGCATGCCGAACACGCCGGGAGTCAGCGGCTCCGGAACGCTGGTCGGGATCGTCGTCAAGGGCCTTGCTCTAGGCAATTCGCAACTTTCGATCGTGCAAGTAAACGCAAAGGACTCCCAGCAGCGTCCGATTCAGGTGGTCACCGGCGAGGCCACCGTGCGAGTGCAATAACAAGGGAGCCCCCTTCGCATGCGTCGACAGAAATCATTCCCGCGTTCGAGAAGGCGCAGTACCGCTGGCTTAACTCTGATTGAGCTCATTCTCGCCTGTGGAATCCTCCTGATCCTATCGACTGCCGCGATTCCGATAGCACAAATGACAATCCAACGCCAGCGGGAGGCGGAGTTGCGTCGCGATTTGCGGCAGATGCGGGACGCAATCGACCGCTACAAGGACGCCGCAGACAAGAATTTGATCCGCACGGAAGTCGGAAGCCAGGGCTATCCCCCTGACCTGCAAACCCTCGTCGACGGCGTAACCGTGGCTGCCACCGGAAATACCAACGGAATCAGCGCGTCGGCGCTGGCGGGAGCGAGCAACACAACGCAGTTCGGATCGGTTGGAACGCCGCAAATAGGCGCGGGAGCGCCAGGCGGCTTCGCGGGCGGCACATCCACGACGGGCGGCACATCGCAGCCCGGGTCCTCTCTTGGCCAGGCGCTCTCGGACACGCCCAGCAAGGTCCGGTTTCTAAGAAAGATTCCCGTGGACCCGATGACCGGAAAAGCCGACTGGGGATTGCGCGCCGTACAAGATGATCCGGATTCGGATAGCTGGGGCGGGCACAACGTCTTTGACGTTTATTCGCAGTCCCAGGCGATGGGAATCGACGGAACAAAATACTCAGACTGGTAATCTACGGATGAAATTCCCCCGATTCACGGCTTTTGACACCCGGCGCTTGCGCCCGCGCCACTCGTGTGCGCGGCGCGCCTCGGGGACGAGCGGATTCACCCTGCTCGAAATGCTGATCGTTATCATGATTATCCTGATTCTGGCGGGAATCGCAGCGGGACGTTACGAGCGGTCGGTGTTGCGAGCCAAAGAGGCCACGCTGAAGCAGGACCTTTTCGTGATGCGGAACGCAATCCAACAATATACGCTCGACAAAGAGGCTGGACCGGCTTCGCTCGATGACCTGGTGCAGGGGAAATACTTGTCCGGAGTTCCGACGGACCCCATCACACGCAATAAGGATTGGCACGTGGAGAGTGAGCAGATTTTGTTGGATCCACTGCAAACCACGGCCGGCATCACCGACGTCCACTCCAGCTCCGACGCGGTTTCTCCATTCGAGAACACACCCTACAACACCTGGTAAATAGCGCGGCTTTTTCTTCGGTTTCGCATTTTCGCAGCCCGCGCATCGCGCTTCAGGCAGTTTCTTCGACGATATTCCAATTGGGCGCCGATTTCCGTCCGCACAAAATTTCGGCTGCCCAGCGCCCGAGGTAGACCGATTGCGCGACGCCGTGCCCGCTGTAGGCACCAAGCACGACCGTGTTCGCGCTTCGCGGGTGTAGCGAAAAAACCGGGCGCCAATGGTTGGCAAACAGGATCGGTCCGCCCCACCGGTTCACAAAACGCACATCGTGCAGGACCGGGTGCAACGCGCGGACGCGTGACTCGAGGCGGGCAATGAGCGCCGCTGACTCGTCCGCCGCGACGTCCAAATCCCGAAGTTCCCGCCAGTGATCCAGGTGAACCAGCCCGCCGCCAAAGACGACGCCGCCTGTTCGCAAGAGCCTCCCCCACAAGTACGGAAAATCGATTGTGTAGAATGGCTTTTGAGACGAAAGACCCAGACTCTCAAGGCTCTCCGCATGGAGAGGCTCGGTCGCAACCGCAAGTGTGAACTTCGGTTCACCGTGCCGGGCAAGATCGCTCATCTCCAAGGAAAAGGCGTTGGTCGCGAGGAGCACTTTTCGCGCGCGAAGTTCGCCGCCCGGAAAATGCAGGTGGATCGGGTCCACGAACGCGATTTCTTCAACGCCGGCCTTTTCGAAGATAAGGGCTCCACCTTTCTCCGCTGCTCGCGCAAGACCACTGACCATCTTCCCGGGATCAATCATTCCCCCGGGCACTTCTTTCACCGCGCGGAGCACACCGGAATCCGTCCACGAAATGGGCGAGCCGGAGAGGCCGCCGCTCCGGCCGATCTCCCATGCCCCGGGAAGGGCCAAATCGCAATCGACCTCCAATTCCTTCAGAATCGCCGTAAATCCAGTCAGCACATCGCCGAGTCCGGGAAGATTGCCGGCAGCCGTCTCCGCCAACACCATCCCACCCGTGTGTCCGCTTGAGCCCGCTCCGATCAAGGCGGATTCGAAGAGGACAATCTTCTTTTCAGGCGCGATCCGAGCGAGCCAGGCCGCAGCGGAAAGCCCTGTAAACCCGCCGCCCACGACGGCAAAGTCTGCCTCGCTGGGAACCGATGCTTTGCCGGGTTGAACATCAATCGACCAGGGAGGATTACCCCACCGCGGATAGGAAACAGCTCGCATGTTAGAGGCTCTCCAGTCCAAACCAGAATACCGCAGTCCTGACCGAATGGCGCGGCCGGGCTTATCGCAACGGCTTGACGGATTTACTCGCCGAGACCGATTGCGAGGCCCGTAAACCTTCGCTGGAACCCGGCAAACTGCCCAAAAATGGGAGATGTGACGTTGCTGAAGACATCGTGGGGATTTTGGCGGTTCGTGACGTCGAGCGAATAGACACCCAGTCGAATCTTGCGTCCCTTGCCTTTGGGTCTTTCCTTGAACGGAATGTGAAACGTAAAGTCGCGGTATATCTTCACATCGAGAGAAAAATACGTCGGGAAGCGGAGGCTGTTCGGGACACCGACATAATTCTGCAAAACATCCACGTTCGAATAAGGAAAGCCCGAGTGCATGTCAGCGACCGGACTGACAACCAAGCTCCAAAAGGGAACGTGCACAAAACCCCAAGCCAAAACACGCTGCGGAATATCGGAGGGCTGAACGCCATACGCATTCGGGCGGATCACCGGCGCCTGGAACGGAATAAACGTGTCCGAAAGCGTGTTGAGGTCGCCGCGCGCGCGGCTCCACGAGTACGAGAAATTGACTTCGGCCTTTTCGCTGGGTCTGTAATGAGCGGTGGCTTGCGCCTGGCGATAATGTGCGGTCCCTGTGTTTTCAAGAGCCAGCATTCCAATGGTTCCGGTCGTGGGCAGGATCGGATTGATCAGGAAAAGATCGCTGGTATGCGTTTCATAGTAGCCGACCCGGAGGGTAACGTTTTTCGTCACGGAAGTCTCGGCCTCGAGGTTCCAGGTAAACGTTCGCGGGCTGTCGCCCGGATTGATTGGCCCGGTGGAGGCAGTCAATACCGAGGAACCCGACGGAAGATAAACATTCTGCAAGGTGATGGGCTCGCCGGCAAACGGACCAGAGGAGTACGTAATCACGCGAGTCTGATTCTCAGGGTAATCCGCAGCGAGCAGGGGCACATGGCCGTAGAGCAAACCGGCGCCCGCGCGCACGACCGTTCTTGAACCCAGCGCATACGCCGCTCCCGCGCGAGGGGCGAAGGCGGCGCCGCGCCCAATGGACTGTGACGTCAGGCGCCCGCCGAGAGTCAGCGATAGGCTTTTCGTCAGCGTCCAATGGTCTTGAATGTATTCCGCGACTTCGGTATCGGATGCTTGTAACGCCCCAGAATCCTGAAAATTGATTTGCTCGGCAAGTGAGCCATCTTCCGCGAGCAGGTTGATGGGCTGAGAAATGCTGCTGCCGGTGAAGGAGCGGTACAGGAAATCGACGCCAACTTGGAATTCATGCTGGCCGAGCCATTTCCTCGACGGAAGTTGGAGGATCGGCAGCGCCTCGAGCTGGTTTGCATTCCGCCACCACGCATTGAAATAATTGCCGCCCCAGCCTTCGGGATTGATTTGCATTTCGGCGGTGCCTTGTCCGTGCGCATCGGCGTAGAAATTCGTGTAGCGAACCACCGTGGTCAGGACCATGCCAGAATCAAATTGGTAAGCGTCCGAAACTCCCAGAGACATCCCGCGGCGCTGAAAATTGACGGATGCGGTCTGCGGGATGAGCGTGTTGATATTCGAAAAGAAGTTGCTGGACGGGAAAATGTTCAAATTGAAGTTAATCAAGTGCTTAGGCGACAAGGTCCACTGAAGATTGGTGAAGGAGACAAAGCTGTACACATAGGTCTCGTTCAATGGCCACGTCAGCCCGCGTACCGGATCCCGGCGGAATTCGTAACTCAAATCTTCCGAAAAATTGAGTTTGTTCTTGACCACCGGGCCCCCGATTTCGAAACGCGGAGTTTCGTTCGCCAAGCCAACCAGGTGGTCGTTCTTCGCGCGAAAGGACGGAATGAAATCGATAAATTTGTAGTTCCACGATGGCGAGGGCGGCCTGATTTCGACGCGTGTCAGGCCCGCCGAAAATCCGCCGTAGGCTACGCTGTCCGGAGTGTTGAACACCTTGATCGACTGAATCGCATCGACCGGCACTGGAATTGCGAAGCTTCCCGACACCGGATCGACGTTTTCCGCCGAATCCACGAGCAACATTCCCTGGCTTTCGGCCTGGCCGTTGAAATTGAGGCGCCCTTCCTGGGTCTTGATGACGCTCGGCGTAACGGAAAGCGCCTCGGTAAATTTACCGGTGCGAAGAGGCAAGGTTTCGAGCTGTTGCTCGCTGACCGTAGCGGTTGCGCTGACGCTCTGTGTCGAAACCTGGGTCGCTTCGCCCTGCACCTCGACTTTTTCTTCAACCACAATCAGTTCCAACGCAATGTCCTGAACGACACCCTGGCCCGAGGCCACCATCACGGTGGCGGTCCAGGGCTTGAAGCCCTCCAGCGTGGCCGCGACCGTATAGCTCCCCTGCGGGAGCTGTGTGAACGTATAGCGCCCCTCTGCATCCGTGACTGCGGTCTGACTAGAACTTGCAGGCGCAAGTCCCGTCAGCTTCACGGTAATTCCCGCGAGATTGTTTGTCGTCCCCGCAGCCGTCGTGACGGTTGCCTTGCCGGAAATGGATCCGGTCCCAGCTTGGGGGCTCGCGTTCGCGCGGAGCGCAAATCCAGGGACGGAGCAGACCAGGAAGAAAAGGCACACGGCCCTGCAAAATTTCAATCGGCCCTTATTTGCCCTGCTTTGTAGCATGTTTAGCGAGACACCCCCTCATGCCTCGGTCGCAATCGCCTAATGTCCCCATCTTTGGATGTAACTACCCGCCGGGATGGTACTTCGTGAGGGCCTGCAGGTCTATCTCCACACCCGCCACGAACACCCTGCTCGGCCGCATGAATCAGATCGGAAGACACCCTAGGTGCCGTGCAACATGTATAGGCTATATCTTCGCCTGTTTTGAATCCCAGGCCTAAGATAAGGTTGCACCGGCTTTCGCAAAGGGTTACCCGAGCAAGCGTTCGCCAGATCGGCCTTCTCGGGCTCGGTATCGGCGTCAGCACCGAAGAGCGCAGTAGGATGGCGCGCGCGTTGACATGCCCCTGCAGGACATGTTTTGGGGCGACCGCTACGGCAGGATCACGGACCCGTTCGGCCAGCAGTGGGGTATCTCCACCCATATTGAAGACGTGCCGCCAGAGGACGTGAAGCGGAGGCAGGACGCATTCTTCGCCAAGGCGGCCGGCCAGAATTAGAAGCGGCTCCATCGTTCGCGCCCCGAGCCTTGCCCGGGTGCGCCCTGACGCATGGATGTACGAAGATCGCGTGCAACCGCGCGGCCGTGGCGCGGGTTCGCCTCTTTGGTTGACACGTCGATACACACGCCGTAACCTTGTTTGCAGGGGTTCCGCCCTTGCGCGGTTCCCAGGCCTTGGTTTCAGGCGCTCCCCTATGGACCTATTCGAAGAAGTCATCAAGCTCCGACGCGCGGGCAAGCGCGGCGCGCTGGCGACGATCGTCCACACCAACGGCTCGATTCCGAGCTATGAGAGTTCGCGTATGCTCGTGCGCGAGGATGGCTCGATCGCTGGCACGATTGGCGGCGGGTGCGTGGAAGCGGAAGTTTGGGCCGCAGCAAAGGATGTGATGCACGCGGAAGCGCCACGCAAGATGACCTTCAGCCTAAACAATGAAGCCAATTACGATAACGGACTCATCTGCGGCGGCACGCTGGAGATTTTCGTCGAGCCGATCCTGCCGCAACCGATGCTCTACATTTTTGGCGGAGGCCATGTCTCGATCGCCCTGGCGAACGCAGCGCACACGGCAGGCTTCGGCATCGGAGTGGTCGATGACCGCGAATCGTTTGCTAACCGCGAGCGATTTCCGATGGCGCAAGAGATTCACACCGACTTCGAGGAAGCATTCGAGAAGATCAAGCCGACGGCGGCGACCTACATGGTGATCGTCACGCGCGGGCACAAGGACGACATGCATGTACTGCGCTGGGCCGTGGGCACTTCGCCGCGCTACATCGGGATGATCGGCAGCAAGCGCAAAGTGCTATCCGTCTACCGCGCGCTCGAAAAGGAAGGCATTTCGCCGGAGAAATTCGCGGGCGTACACGCCCCGGTAGGACTCGACATCGGAGCCCTGACTCCCGAAGAAATCGCCATCAGTATTACGGCCGAGTTGATCGCGATCCGGCGCGGCGCGACCAATGTGGCACACAAGGCGGTGAAGACAGAAAACGCCGCTCCCGCCGCGATCACATAAAGGAATCCGTTTGCTTGCCGCCGTTATCCTCTCCGCCGGCGCATCGAGACGAATGGGAAGACCCAAAGCCCTGCTTCCCTTCCGCGAAAGCACCTTCCTCGAGCACTTGATCCAGGTGACACGCCACCCGCGCATTGGTGTGACGCGCATCGTGCTGGGCGCGGGCGCGGAAAAAATCGCGGCGACGGCGGGAATTGATCCGTCGACAGTCGTTCTGAATCCGAATTGGGAACAGGGGCAACTGTCCTCCATTCAAGCGGGTGTGCGCAGCCTCGAAGGAATGGGCACCGATGGAATGATGCTGTGTCCGGTCGATCATCCCCTGGTGAGCGCGCGCATGGTCAATGATTTGATCGATCGGTTTTATGCGGAAAAGAGGGCTATCGTTCTTCCCACGTATAAGGGCCGCCGAGGCCACCCCGCCATTTTCGCGCGGCAGCTGTACGCCGAATTGCTCGGCGCCCCTGCGGAAACGGGCGCGCGCGCCGTTGTGTGGGCGCACGCCGCTGATGTCTTTGAAGTCCCAACCGACGAAGAAGGCGTCGTGCTGAATATCAACGACCCCGACATGTTGCGGCACATCCTCGGGTCCGAAGGAAAATAGCTCCAAACAAAGCGAGGAAACAAGGCAATCTGCCCCGGCACCTCGGCAGCTTCAGTCTAATTTCGCCAGGAGTTCCCGGACGGCGTCGCGCGCGAGCTGAGCGGCATGGAATGTGGCGGGGGAAAGGCCGCCCAGCGCTTCAGACAGCGCGTCAGGAGTAATGGCACCCGCCTCCGCGGAGGTCTTTCCGCACAGCCATTCGGTCAGCAGGGAGGAACAGGCGACCGCGGTGACGCATCCGCGCGTGCGGAATCGCGACTCCGCGATGCGGCCGGCCTCCAGGCGCACGGACAATTCGAGGATATCCCCGCACACGGGATTTTCCACGGAAACAGTAGCCGTCGCGTCATCGAGCACGCCCGCGTTTCGCGGATTCTGAAAATGGTCGAGGACTGCTTCGCTGTACATAGCAGAAGTATCGCGCGAGCCGGTTCAAACAGCAACGTCCCGGCGGCGCACCGGGTTTACCAGCATCGGAATTCTTGATCGGCAATCCCTACGTCTTGATCCGCAACAATTGCGCGGCATTCCCGCCGAGAATCGCGCGCTGATCGGCTTCGCTAATCCCGGGTACGCCGAGCACGGAGTCGGCCTCGCGTGGATCGCCCATGTGTGGATCGCCCACGTCGAACGGGAAATCCGTACCCAGCAGCACGTGGCTCGCGCCGACGTTCGCGACCAGGTGCCGCAAGCCTTCCGCAGTGAACACAATCGAATCGCAATAGAGCTGCGTCTTGAAATATTCACTGGGATGCTTTTTTACGGGCATGCAGCTCTTGCTGAACTCCGCGCAGTGATCGGCGCGTCCGGCGTAGGAAGCAAAATAACCGCCGCCGTGTGCGCCGCAAATTTTCAGGCCGGGATAGCGGTCGAGGGTTCCGTCAAAGATCAAGTGCGAGAAGGCGGTAGTCGTCTCCAAGGGATTGCCGATCACATTCGAGAGGAAACCGTTGCCGCGAAACCGCTTGGCGCCTTCTACAAAATTCGCGGGATGGAGGAACAGCAGGATTCCCAGCTCCTCAGCCTTGGCCCACACCGGATCGAATCGCGGATTCGCCAACTCATCGCCATTGACGCTGCCGGCAATTTCGAATCCACGGAATCCGAGCCGTTTGACGCCACTCTCCATTTGTTGGGCGGCAAGGTCCGGATGCTGCAAGGCCAGCGCTCCCAGACCCACGAAGCGGTCCGGATGGGAAGCGCACAACGCCGCGATTTGTTCATTTTGGCGGTCGACAATTTTGGCGGCGAGATCACGGTCCGCCCAATAATTGTACGCGGGCGCGATACTCACGGCCTGGACGTCAATCCCGTGCGAATCCATGTGGCGCAGGCGCGCGTCAACGTCTTTGGTGGGACTGAGAAAAGGGCCTTCGAACGTGGCCGGGCCGCCGTTTGGAACGAGCGATTCTTCGTGTCCCCTGATCAAGTCTCCCACATCCACGTAACAATGGGCGTGAACGTCCACCGTGAGGGCGCGCCGGCCGCCGATCAGAACCCGCCTGCGCTTGCCTCCTGGCGCCGCCTGCGCTGCGGCGGCAAGAGCATTCCTCAAGCCGCAGTGGACAAAGCACAGCCCCGCCGACGCGCCAGCCAAATTCTTCAAAAAGTTTCTCCGCCCAGCCATGCACCCTCCCCAGGATTTTTCACGACCGTGAACTCGGATCACAAAAAAGCACTTTGCGGCGGCCCTCGCCGGCAACCTGACGCACTCGCCCGGAATCTCACATGAAGATACAGAATCCTGCTGTTTGCAGAAGGCCTCCGCATCTTAAGTCCGTGAAGATGGCAAGGTCAACGCGTGACCGCTTGGATCAAGTGTATGGAAAACCGTTTGCCCGCTGGATCGATTCCGGGCATTATCAAACAGGATAAACCGCTCGTGCAGCCGCGAGTCAGAGATTGGACGCAGGTGGAAAGCCGGGCGAACACAGGCCGGCCGCGCGGCATCTACCGAGGCAGGAGGTTGTGCGTCTAATACTCCGATGAACCCAACCCGGCTTTCGCATTTTCTCTCGCTGCTCATCACTTTCTCCGTCAGTGGAATTCTTGCCTGGAGTGCTCCGCCCGCCGACAAAGGCGAGGGGATTCTGCTGTCCAGCATGCAAACCGAGCTCGACCGCGCGAAAACGTCCCTGGCAAAATCCGATCCGGCGCCGTATTTCATCAGCTACGAGGTTTACGACCAGCACACGATGGTCGTCGCCGGGACGTACGGCACAATCCTCACATCTTCGGTGGGAAACCGCCGCTGGGCGGACGTCACGATGCGCGTTGGCAGCCCGGCGCTTGACAACACGCATGACGAAAATCGCGATTCCGGAATCAATTCCGGAGCCCTTCCGCTCGCGGATGATCGGGATGCCATTGCGCACACGCTGTGGGAGCTGACCAGTCGAGAATACCGCCGCGCCGCACCCGCTTACGCGAAAGTGATGACCAATAGCGCCGTGGAAGCCGCCGAGGAGGACAAATCTCCCGATTTTTCAAAAGAGTCTCCGCAGACCCACGTGGAAGCGCCGTCGGCTCCGGTGGAATTCCGTCAAAAGGAATGGGAAGACAAGGTTCGCAAATATTCGGCGCTCTTTGAAAAATATCCCGAAATTTATAGTTCGGCCGTAACGCTGCAAATCGAGCAGACGACGTCTTACTTCGTCTCGAGCGAAGGAACCAAAGTGGAAACGCCGGGCGTCATGGCTAGGCTGGTCGTCGAAGCCAATACGCGAGCGGACGACGGGATGGACCTTGTGCGCGTTGAGACATTTGAATCGTCCAAATCGGAAGGCCTTCCCTCCGAAAAAGAGCTGATCGAAAAAGAAGAAAAAATGGCTTCGGACCTCAAGGCGCTGCGCGAGGCCCCTCTCGCCGAGCCGTATGACGGCCCTGCGCTTCTGTCGGGTCGAGCCGCCGCAGTTTTCTTCCACGAAGTTCTGGGACATCGGCTGGAAGGCCATCGCCAGCGCGGCGAAACCGAAGGGCAAACATTTACGAAGAAAGTGAATCAGCCGGTGCTGCCTTCGTTTCTAAGCGTGTACGACGATCCGACTTTAGGCAGCCTCAACGGCGTGCCGCTGGCCGGCTCGTATTCCCAGGACGATGAGGGCGTCCCTGCGCAACGCGTGCCGCTGATCCAGGACGGAATTCTCAAGAATTTTCTGATGTCACGCATGCCGATCGCGAATTTCGCGCAATCGAACGGCCACGGACGCCACCAGGCCGGGTTTATGCCCACCGGACGGCAGGGGAATTTGATCGTCGAGTCGACGAAGACCGTAAAGGACTCGGAATTGCGCGCGCAGCTTATTGCGGAGGCCAAAAAAGCGGGCAAGCCGTATGGCCTTTATTTCGAGGACGTGCAAGGAGGATTCACGCTGACGACGCGTGAGCTTCCGCAGGCGTTCCAAGTGCTGCCTGTCATCGTCTGGCGCGTGTATGCCGATGGCCGTCCGGATCAGCTCGTGCGCGGCGTCGACATCGTGGGCACTCCTCTAGCGTCGCTCAATCGCATCTTGCTGACGGGCGATACAACACAAGTGTTCAACGGAATCTGCGGCGCGGAATCGGGCAGCGTTCCGGTTTCGGCCTCAGCGCCCGCGATGCTCTTCAGCGAGCTCGAAGTCCAAAAACGCAGCGCGTCGCGCGAGCGTCCTCCGATCCTCCCGCCGCCCGGATTTGAAGACTCAACCGCTAATCCGGCGCCGGCCTCGCCAGCAACGGGCGGTGGACGATGAAAATGATGAGGCCGGCGTTGCGGGCACCTATGGGGCTGGCAGCCGCGGGCACGCTGATCTTTCTGCTGGTGTCGTCCTTTGGAGCGTTCGCCCAGCAGCAACTGCCCGCGGAAGCCGCTTCGGATCCCGTCTTGCGAGCGCTTCAGGCGGAGCTCACACGCTCGAAGACTCAGCTCAAGATGGACAATGTCGACTCGCCGTTCTACATCGAATACCGCGTGTTTGACGTCGAGCAATTCGAGGCCAGCGCGGCGTTTGGCGCGTTGCGGGATCAGAACCGGACGCGATTGCGTTTGGTGCGGGCTGTCGTGCGTCTCGGCGATTACAAACTTGACAGTTTCATCAATGCCGGCACCGGCGTCAGCGACATTCTTCCGCTCGATGACAACGAGCTTGCGATCCGACATCAACTCTGGCTCGCGACCGATCAGGCTTACAAGCGGGCGAGCGAGGCATTCTCGGCGAAAAAATCGATGTTGAAGCAGCTCAACATCGATCAACCGGTGGATGATTTCGCGAAAGCCGATCCGACCGTATCGGTTGAGCGGCTCTTGAAACTGGACGTGGACCCCGCGAAATGGACGAAAATGCTGGAGTCCGCGACTTCCGTTTACCGAAGCGATCCGCAAATTCAATCGTTCACGGCCAGCCTGAGTTTCACCGTGCTCTCGCAATACTTCATGAACACGGAGGGCACGATCACGCGGCATGGGGCCGCGCACTATGAGATGGTCTTGAGCGCGAGCGAGCAGGCCCCAGACGGCATGCGCCTTGACCGCTCGCCGCAATTCTCAGCCGGCCGGATCGAGGAAATGCCCTCGCCCGAGGCATTTCAGTCGGACGCGCTCAAGTTGACCGCGGATATGAAAAAACTTCGCGAAGCCCCGGTTGTCGACGAGGAATACCGCGGGCCGGTGATTTTTTCCAATGACGCCGCTTCGGACATGTTTTTCGATTTAATCGTGCCGAACATTTTGGGGCGCCGACCTGCACCGGGCCGTCCCGCTCGCACAGTCGGCGCGTTTGCCAGCAGTTGGAAAGCGCGCGTCCTGCCGGAATTTATTTCCGTGGTGGACGATCCGACCGTGGAGACATTCGCCGGGCTTGGCCTCGGCGGATCCTACAAGGTAGACGACGAAGGCGTCAGGGCCGCTGCCGTGACCGTGGTGGACAAGGGAGAGCTGGTAAATTACTTGATCGGGCGCGCTCCGATCCGAGACTTCCCGATGTCGAATGGCCACGGGCGCGCTTCGGGCAACGGCAGCACGGCGCCCGCGCCGGGCAATTTGTTTATCCGCGCCGCAAAAACCAGCACGCGCGACGAACTCAAAAAGCAGCTTCTCGACGAGTGCCGCGATCGCGGACTGAAGTACGGCTATCTGGTGGATACACTCGGCCCGCGCCTGGCGCCGCGCATGCTGTATCGCGTGTGGACCGACGACGGCCACGAAGAACTGGTGCGCGGGGCGGTTTTCAACGAGCTGGACCTTCGCGCCTTGCGCAGCGATCTAGTCGCCGCGGGAAATGATCCCATGGTCAGCAATCGATCCGGCTTGCCATTCATGACCATTGTGAGTCCGTCCGTTCTATTTGATGAGCTCGAGGTCAAGCGCGCGGATAGCGCCAGGGACAAGCTTCCCGACTATCCCGCTCCGGCCCTCACCGCCGGGCGCAACTGATCGAATGCGCGGCCGCGTCTTTCCTGTGATCTTTGCCGCTACTATCCTATGAATTGGAATTGCAGGATTTGCCGGACCTGCTAAACTGGTTGTGTCCGGCGGCACAAGAATTTCTTTCGCAGCAGCCACACTTGGCGCTGCTTGTGCACGGGGCAGGCGCCTGAATCCACTGATGGGGCGCCGCAGGTTCGGCGCCAGCCGGTTGCGCCAGCCGCTAACAAGCCACGTTGTCTTGTCAGCTGAATCCAAATGGCGCACCGATGTTTGAGGTCCGCGTGTCAGATCGGACACTTTGGACAGCTCCGCCGAGCGAGTATGGGAGTAGGCAGCTATGGAAAGAGAGCCCGATACAAACGTATTAGGGATGGATTCCCAGGAAATACAAGAATGGGTGGAATCCTTCGACGAGGTCGTACACGAGGAGGGCCGGGATCCCGCGATCACTCTGCTGGACCGGCTGCGCGGCCACGCCCAGTCCCTCGGCATCGCGCTTCCGTTCACTGCGAACACTCCGTACATCAATACGATTCCCCCTGAAAAACAGGCCATTTTCCCGGGCGATCAGGAAGTGGAGCGCCGCATTAAAAGCCTGGTGCGGTGGAACGCCTTGGCCATGGTGGTGCGCGCAAATCGCGTTGACCACAGCATCGGCGGGCACATTTCCACGTACGCTTCGGCCGCCACGCTGTTTGAAGTCGGCTTCAATCACTTCTTCCGAGCGCGCTCGGAAGAATTCGAAGGCGACACCGTCTATTTCCAGGGACACGCGTCTCCGGGCGTCTATGCCCGCGCGTTTGTCGAGGGCCGGCTTTCGCTGAAGCAGGTGGAGAACTTCCGGCGCGAGCTCCGCGAGGGCGGCGGCCTCTCTTCTTATCCGCATCCCTGGCTGATGCCGGATTTTTGGGAATTCCCCACCGTGTCGATGGGACTCAGCCCGCTGATGGCCATTTACCAAGCGCGGTTCAATCGCTATCTCGAAGACCGTGGCTTGAAACCCCGCACCGACGCGAAAGTCTGGGCGTTCCTCGGAGACGGCGAGACGGACGAACCCGAAAGCCTGGGCGCGATTACTTTGGCGTCGCGCGAAAATCTGGATAACCTGATTTTCGTCATCAACTGTAACTTGCAACGCCTCGACGGCCCCGTGCGCGGCAACGGAAAAATCGTGCAAGAACTGGAGGCGGCCTTCCGCGGCGCCGGCTGGAATTGCATCAAGGTTCTCTGGGGCTGCGACTGGGATCCTGTCTTCGAACGCGATACCGAGGGCCTGCTCGTCAAGCGGCTGGGCGAAATGGTGGACGGCGAAGCGCAAAAGCTCGTCGTCGAGTCCGGCGCGTACGTTCGCGAGCATGTCTTCGGAACGGATCCGCGCCTGCTGAAAATGGTCGAGGACATTCCCGACGAGGTATTGCGCACGCTGCGCCAGGGCGGACACGACCCGCGCAAGGTCTATGCCGCCTACAAAGCGGCGGTCGAGCACACGGGCTCTCCCACCGTGATTCTGGCGCGAACCATCAAGGGCTACGGCCTCGGCGAAAGCGGCGAGGGGCGGAACATCACCCACCAGCAGAAAAAGCTCAACGAAGAGGAACTGCGCGAGTTTCGGTCGCGCTTCGGCATACCCATCAGCGACGAGCAACTGGCGGAGACGCCCTTCTATCTTCCTCCGGAAGACAGCCGGGAAATCCAGTATCTTCGCGCGCGCAGGCAGGAGCTTGGCGGCTACGTGCCCACGCGCAAGGTGCGCTCGAAGCCGCTCGTAGCGAACCACGATGCGCTGTTCCACGAGTTCTTGACCGGTAGCGAAGGACGCGAAGTGTCGACGACGATGGCGTTCGTCGGGATGCTGCGCCAGATGCTGCGCGATCCTGAAATCGGCAAGCTCGTCGTTCCCATCGTGCCCGACGAAGCGCGCACGTTTGGCATGGAGTCGCTCTTCCGGCAAGTCGGCATCTACAGCAGCCGCGGCCAGCTTTACGAACCCGTCGACGTTCACACGCTGCTGTATTACAAGGAAGCGAAGGACGGACAAATTCTCGAGGAGGGTATCACCGAGGCGGGCTCGATGGCTTCATTCATCGCCGCAGGTTCTGCGTACGCCACGCACGGGATCAACACGATTCCGTTCTTCATTTACTATTCGATGTTCGGCCTGCAGCGCATCAGCGATTTTATTTGGGCCGCGGCGGACATGCGTTGCCGCGGATTCATGCTCGGCGGAACCGCGGGCCGGACGACGCTTGCCGGCGAAGGCTTACAGCATCAGGACGGCAACAGTCACGTTCTCGCGCTGCCCATCCCCACGATGCGCGCGTATGATCCGGCGTTTGCCTATGAGATCGCCGTTATCGTGCAGGACGGCATCCGCCGCATGTACAAAGATGGCGAAAATATTTTTTATTACATTACCGTGATGAACGAAGCATACGCCATGCCTCCGATGCCGGAGGGAGTGCAGGACGGTATCCTGAAAGGCATGTACAAGTACCGTGCTTCGGAAATGAAGAAGCCGAAACTGTGCGCCCAGCTATTCGGCAGCGGCGCGATTTTGCGCGAAGCTCTGAATGCGCAAGAGATTTTGGGCGAAAAATATGGAGTCGCTGCCGACGTCTGGAGCGTTACCAGCTATAAGGCGCTATACACCGACGGCATCGACGCGGAACGCTGGAACCTGCTGCACCCGGCGGAAAAGCCGCGTGTGCCTTATGTTTCGGAATGTCTTGCCGATTCGGACGGCGTCCTCGTGGCGGCGACGGACTATCTCAAGGCGCTGCCCAATCTCATCAGCCGATGGATGCCAAGACGTCTCGCGTCGCTCGGAACCGACGGATTTGGCCGCAGCGAAAGCCGGGGTGCGCTCCGCGATTTCTTCGAGGTCGATTCGCGGTTCATTGCGCTCGCCGCGCTGCACGAGTTGCTGCGCGATGGCAAGATCGAGGCGGCGGTCGTGCAGCGGGCCATTCAGGAGCTCGAAATCAATCTGGACAAACCGAATCCTCTCTTCACGTAAGTAAATTATGGACGGCGGCGCAACCCAGTCTGCACCGGTGGAATCGAAGAGACCCGACCTTACGGTCGTCGCGGCCCTGATTCTTCGGGACTCGAAGCTTCTGGTCTGCCAGCGGCGGCACGACGACACGCACGGGCTGCTGTGGGAATTTCCGGGCGGCAAAGTCGAGCCGGGCGAATCGCCTTCGGAAGCCCTGGCGCGGGAACTCCGCGAGGAACTTGGAATCGAAGCCACGATCGGCAGGGAACTGTTTCGCACTCGCCATCGCTACCGCGATTTTCAAGCGGAACTCGAGTTAATTTTTTTGCAGGCGAACGTCGATCGGGCCGCCGCATTGGTTAACCTCGTTTTTGAAAGGTTCGAGTGGACCGACATCGCCGCTTTGCACGGATATGATTTTCTTCAGGCGGACAAGGAATTTGTCGGCCTGCTTGCGTCGCGCTCGATCCCCCTCGATTCCCTTCCGTAGGACAGGCTTCCACCTGTCCGGTTTTGATCCCGACAAGCACAAAATGAAATGAGCGTAAGGCGTGTTACGTGAGGCTCCTGCCGCCATCGACGACGATGACTTGGCCGGTGACGAAGGGCGATTGTGCAAGAAACACCACGGCGTCATCAATGTCCGCAGGGGTTCCCGTGCGGCGCAACGGGGCGCGTCGAACAAAATCCTCAGCAAGCGCCGGCGCGTCGCCTTCAAACGAAATTGTGCCGGGAGCAATGGCGTTCACCGTGATTTCGGGCGCAAGGGCGCGCGCGAGGCACCGCGTCAGCATGATCACTCCGGCCTTTGAAACGCAGTAATGCGTGTGCGTAGGCCACGCCAGAAGGCCGCCCAGCGATGCGAAATTGATGATCCGGCCCTGACCGCTACGGCGCAACATTGGCGCCGCAATCTGCGAGCACAGAAATTGTGATTTCAGGTTCGCGTCAAGGATGCCGTCCCACTGTTCGTCGGTCAATTCCTCGAATTTAGCCGAAAAGAAAATCCCGGCATTGTTGACCAGAATATCGAGCCGCCCGAATTCTCTTTCAACCGTCGCAAACATCGCGGTCACGTCCGCGCGCTTCGAGACATCTCCTTGGATCGCTACCCCGCGCCGCCCGATGGCCTTGACTTGCGCGGCGACATCCTCGGCCTCGGCCTTGGAGCCGCGATAATTGACCACGATGTCGGCGCCCTCCGAAGCCATGCGCAGGGCCACGCTGCGTCCGATGCGCTTAGCCGCTCCGGTCACGAGCACCACCTTCCCAGCGAGCGTTGTTTGAGCCACGTTCACCTTCCCTTTCAAGCTACGCACATACTACCGCACTTCTCCGGGCGAATCGGCAAAGCGGCGAAAGGGATTGCAGCGAACAATGTGCTACTCTTCCGTGCTTCCGTGACTTCGGGAGGGAAAATGGAACTGGACCTACTGGCGATCGCGGCGCATCCGGACGACGTCGAGCTGACCTGCGGCGGCACTCTGCTGAAAGCCGCCGGGCAAGGCTATAGGACCGGCATCCTGGACTTGACCGCCGGAGAGATGGGAACGCGAGGCGCGCCGGAAACACGCCTGAAAGAAGCCGCCAGGGCAGGCCGGATTTTGCGCGTGGCGCACAGGGAAAACCTGGGGCTGCCAGACGCGCACCTGGAAGTCAGCGAAGCGTATAAGCTCGCCGTCGCACGGCGCATCCGGGCGCTCCAGCCTCGCACCGTGATTCTGCCCTATTGGGAGGGCCGCCATCCGGACCACTATAACGCCGCGCGGCTAGGCTACGAAGGCTGCTTCCTCGCAGGGCTGAAGCAATTACCGATTGAGGGTGAGGCGTTCCGCCCGTTCAAGATCCTGTACTCGACCATCTACTACCGCTACGTGCAGCCCACGTTCGTTGTCGACATTTCGCCTTATTTCAAAAGGAGATACGAGGCGATCCTGGCCTACCACTCCCAGTTCCGCCCCCGCGCGAAAGACAAGAAGTCAAAAGTGGATATTCCGCTCGATCGTTTGCACCAGGAGGTCAACCTGATCGCCCGTTACTACGGACATTTGGCAGGAGTTGAGTACGCCGAGCCGTTTCTGACCAAGGAAGTCATGCAGGTGGAGGACATCATCAAGCTGCCGGTGCGCTCGCTCTAGGAAACGAGCCTGGCGAATGGATTCGCCGGGCCGCTAGCGCTAGCGGGCTTCGATTTCCTGCGCCATGGAGTAGCCGGGCAAGGTTTGGTCACCGCCACGCCGCTCGACCCGAACGCGAATCATCGATTCGGTGGCCGCTCCGGTCGGCCGAAGGACGGCAATCGTGGTCAGAGCTTCATGATAGAGTTTGGTCACGAGGTAGGTTTCCTCGGTTCCAACCCTTTTCCATACTTGTCCAACCCGGATTTGTTGGGCCGCCATAGTCGAGAGACTTCTGTATTCAGGTTAGTGAGAAGTGCCGCAGGTGTCAATTCCTTGGCGGGACGGGTTTTCCAGGCCAGATGAGGAAACCAATTTGCCACGGGCCACATCCGAAGGTAAATTAGGATACGCTCCGAGGTGTTCGTGTGTTGTATACTGGTTGTATGTGAGTTTTGAGGAGGAGCCATGAGACGCCTCTGGTATGGAGCCTTAGGAATCATGCTCGCGCTACTGTGGGCGGCTCGAGCCGGATTGGCGGCCCAGCAAACATCCCAAACACAGACGCAACAACCTCAAGCTCAGGTGCAACAGCCCGCCGCAACCGACCAGAGCCAGCAGCCGCAGACCCAGGATCAGCAGTCCTCCTCTTCCGACGAAGACCAGACGCCAAAGGGCGTGAAGCCGGGGTCCGAGAAGGACGTCAACTCCATCGGAAACCGGGATGTAGGCAAGGGCGTAAATCTGTATTCCTTGCAGCGCGAGATCGCGCTCGGGAAACAGGCGGCCATGGAAGTTGAAAAGACCGCTAAAATGATCAACGACCCAGTGGTCACCGAATACGTGAACCGGGTCGGCCAAAACCTCGTGCGGAACTCGGACGCCAAGGTGCCGTTCACGATCAAGGTGATCGACTCGGATGAAATCAACGCATTTGCGCTGCCGGGCGGCTTTTTCTATGTAAATAGCGGCCTCATTCTGCGCGCGGACGAAGAAGCGGAATTGGCAGGCGTGATGGGGCACGAAATCGCACACGTCGCGGCACGCCACGGAACCAAGAATGCGACCAAGGGCGAGATCATGCAGTGGGCATCGATTCCCTTGATCTTGCTCGGGCCGGGCGGATGGGCCGGATACGGTCTTTACGAGGGGTTGAACCTGGCCATCCCGATGAGTTACCTGAAATTCACGCGTGACGCTGAGCGGGAAGCGGATTACCTTGGCCTGCAGTACATGTACAAGGCGGGGTATGATCCGAACGCCTTCGTGAGCTTCTTTGAGAAAATCGAAGCGGAGGAACGGCGGCGGCCGGGAAGCATTCCCAAGGTATTCTCAACGCATCCGCCGACTCCGGACCGCGTGCAAAAAGCGCAAGAGGAAATCGCAACGATTCTTCCCGCGCGCGATGAGTACATCGTCACGACATCCGAGTTCGATCTCGTGAAAGCGCGCCTGCGCAGAATCGAAAACAAAAACAAACTGGACGACAAGAAAACCGCCGGTGAAAAGCCCACCCTGCGCACGCGCACGGAGCAACCGCAGACCCAAGGCGGACAGCAACCGCAAACCTCATCAGGATCGGGGGACGATTCCGATCCCGATCGCCCGGTTCTCAAGAAGCGCACCGACGACAGCACAAACTGAATCTGGATTTCTAAGAGACGAAAAGGACCGCCCGTGATTCCGAGCGGCCCTTTTCTATTTCGCTCGCGTTTTGCGGCGCCGCGCGCAAGGTTTGCAAAGGCGCGGGCTGAAATCCGCTGTGGCTAAGAACTCGGCTGGTGAACGACTCCCATGCGGCGCATCTCTTCCGCGTAATACTTCCGGTAGAGCACGTCCCATTCCTCGCTCCCTTCAAGAATTTCTTTTTTCTGAGAGCTGATTTTCTTTCGGACTTCCGCGTCCACCGCCTCTTCTTCTTTCAAAAGGTCCTGGAGAATCGCCACAACTTTTTGCCGGATGGTGTCCCGGTCTTCGACGAATTCGACGTCGTCGCTGGCCACCAAAACATCGGTAATCACGTGGGAAAGGCGAATGGTCTTTTCGCGGCTCAGTCGCATCAGCGGGTTATCGATCTTCCCTTTCGTCGGGCTTCAACGCAGGATCAACTTTCTTTGACGAGCGAGCTCGCCTTTAACTTTCTTGTACATTTCCTGATACTGAACCCCCGTCCGGCGCATTTCGTCGGCATGCTTGGTCAGGATCTCGCGGACTTCTTCGTTCAAGCGGTCCTCGACGCTGATCTCCTCCTGCATGGCGGTCCGCAGGCGCTGGGAGAGGTTCGCGGCCGACGGCGCCTCAACCATCTTGGCCGCGAGCAGGCGCTTCACCACTTCCCCGGCCATGTATCCAACGTAGTCGCGCGAGAGCAGCATTGTGTCGGTCCCCTGAAGAAATCGGGAAAGCAGTGTACTGTCCCCTGTGAAGAAGTGTCAAGACGGGTCGCTAGGACTAGCATTTCGGAAACATTCGTAGGACGATACGGCGCGCAGTCATTCCAGGAGGACCATCGATGAGTTTTCGGCTGACCAGTAAAAATCTGAAAGAGAGCGGGACATTGCCCGAAGCGCAGGTATTCAATGGAATGGGCTACACCGGAGGAAACGTTTCGCCGCACCTCGCTTGGGAAGACGCTCCGGCAGGAACAAAGAGTTTTGTCGTTACCGCGTACGATCCGGACGCGCCAACCGGCTCGGGATGGTGGCACTGGGTCGTGATCAATATTCCCGCTTCGGCAAATGAGCTTCCCGAAGGCAGTGGCAGCGGAAAGGGAAAATTGCCGGCGGGAGCTCTGCAAACGCGCACCGATTTCGGCGCGCCTGGCTACGGCGGAGCGGCGCCGCCTCCGGGCCCGAAGCATCACTACATTTTTACCGTACACGCGCTCAAGGTGGACCGCCTCGATCTGGACGACCAGGCGAGCGCTGCCCTCGTGGGATTTATGACACACATGAACAGCCTCGGGAAAGCGACGTTGACGGTTCTATACGGCAAATAGGGCTTTCTCCGTCCGTTCGTGCAACCGTTTGTGCCCTCTGCGTCAGGTCTTTCATACTCTAATGCAGAGGGCGCGGAAAAGGACGAGGGCACAGACAGACGTTGCCTCCATCCCCTGACGTGGAGAATTTTCAAACGCAAACGCGGCCTATCCCATCCAGTGGGCAGATGCTGCCTGTCATTGGGCTAGGTACGTACAAAGGATTCGACGTCGGCTTGAGCAGCCGGGACCGGGTCTCGCTCGCGGAAGTCCTCCGCACTTTGTTCTCGTTCGCGGGGTCCGTCATCGATAGCTCTCCGATGTATGGCCGCGCGGAGGCAGTGACCGGCGATTTGCTGGCCGCCGCGCACTCACATGACAAGGCCTTCCTCGCGACAAAAGTGTGGACCGACGGGCGCGGCGCCGGGATCGATCAGATGAAACGCTCGATGGAATTATTGCGGACCCGGCGCATCGATCTGATACAGATTCACAACCTGGTCGATTGGCGGACGCATCTGACGACACTTCGCACATGGAAGCAAGAAGGACTGATTCGGTATCTGGGCATCACGCATTATTCGTCGAGCGCCTACGATGAAATGGAACGAATTTTGCGCGCGGAAACACTCGATTTCGTGCAGCTCAACTACTCGCTCGATGACCGCGAGGCCGAGCGGCGCATCTTACCGCTCGCCGCGGAACGCGGCGTCGCAGTCCTCGTAAATCTGCCGTTCGGAGCGGGGCGATTGCTGAGAAGCTTGCGGGGCAAGGCCATTCCTCTTTGGATTCGGGAAGCCGGATGCAAAACCTGGCCGGAGGTCCTTTTGAAATTCACGCTCGCACATCCAGCAGTGACTTGCGTCATACCCGGAACGGGAGATGCGGACCACGTGGCGGAAAATTGCAAAGCGGGAATGGGACCAACGTTGGACGAATCCCTCGCGAAGCGGCTCGCCGCGTTTTGGGACTCCGAGTTGCGATGAACTGCCCGCAGGCTCACAGGCCGAAGCACGCCTTTTTCTTTCAGACGGCCGATTGGCTCGTCCCAGCCTTCCGTGCGCACAGGCTACGCCGTAATTTTCAATAGCTTCTGCAAGTTGCCGCCGAGGATGGCGACGCGGTCGGTGTCGCTCAGTCCGGGCACGGCCATTACTTCGTCCACGGGAGTCACGGACCACGGGAACGGATAGTCGGTCCCCAACACGACCTGGCTCGCGCCCATCACGGCGACCAAGTGCCTCAGTCCCTCGGAATTGAAAATGATGGAATCCGCATACAACTGCCGCAGATATTCGGAAGGCCGCTTCTGCAGTTTTTTGGTGCATTCCTTCGGGAAGACGACGCATCCTTGATCGAGCCGTCCGTCATAACTCGGCAGATAGCCGCCACCATGCGCCGCGCAAATCTTCAAATTTGGAAACTTGTCGAGCACTCCTTCCATAATCATGTGCGAAAGGAAGATCGTCGTTTCGAGTGGATTGCCGATGACGTTGGACAAAACGCCACTTCCCTTCACGCGGTCGCGAACGCCGGTGCTATTAGCGCTGTCCTGCGGGTGCACAAAGACGAGCGCCCGCAACTCTTCGGCTTTGGCCCAAAAGGGATCGAATTCCGGCGATGACAGCTCCTTGTCCTCGCAAGTCGGGCCAATGGCCGCGCCACGCAGGCCATATTTCTTCATGCCGTCTTCAAGTTGCTGGGCAGCAAGCTCGGGAAACTGCAAGGCAACCGAAGCGAAGGCAACAAAGCGGTCCGGATGGGCCGCGCACATTTCCGACAGCTTTTGATTTTGGAGGTTGACGAGCTTGCCGGCGAGATGCCGATCGGCCGAGTACCAGAACGAATTGATGCTGACGGCCTGGACATCGATGCCCATTTTGTCCATCGCCTCAATTCGCGTGGAACTTGGCACCATATCGCTGTATCCGCCGGGCGCTCCTCCAGTCCTCTCAAGCTTCGTGCCCTTGAGCATCGCCGCCGCTTCCGGGATCGAGACGTGGCAGTGAACGTCCACAGTCTTCACGCGGCGCTTCCCTACCATCGCTTCTTTGCGTTTGGCGCCGCCTCCCACCTGAGCGGGGCGCGCCGCGGCCATCGCGTTGCAAAGGTCGCAGCCGACAAAAACAACCCCAGCGGAAGCGCCCGCGACGCTTTTCAGGAAATCTCTGCGATTCGGCATTGGTTCTCCTTTGCGAACTATTGATTTTGCGGCGGAAGCCGCCAAGATCGTCGCGCCCATCGCTCGAATAGATTCGGCCCGCATCACCCGCAAGCCGAGGGAGCCACGCCATCTGGCGGAAGTCTATCGGCTGACGCATCTCCTGTCGATAGCAATTGCAAAAGATCCTATCGTCGTCTCCATGCGGCAGCGGCATCATTTTGGTTTGATTTCGAGCCGGAAGAACCGAGCAAACTGCGATTCCGAGGGAAGCGCGGAATCCCTCCGTGATTGGAAATCGCGGAAAGAGAGATTTCGCGGCGCGAAACGCTCTCCGGAATGACCATTAAAATAGAAGAATCTCGCGCAGCGCAACAGGGACCAACCAACGACATTGCTTTCGACGCGTTCCACTGGAATGCGGGCTCGATCACGACTACACTGGTTGGCGCAGAAAACGCTTCGTGGCTCTTTCAGGATCGATTGGGAGGTGCCCTCATGGCTTTGCCGACACGCCCGCTGGGGTCGAGCGGATTCCAAATTACAAAAGTAGGATTTGGCGCGTGGGCCGCCGGCGGAGGGGGATGGTCTTTCGGCTGGGGTCCGCAGGAAGACACGCTGTCGCTCGCCGCCATGCGGCATGCCCTCGAATTGGGCGTCAACTGGATCGATACGGCGGCCGTCTACGGACTGGGCCACTCGGAGGAGGTGGTCGGCAGACTTTTGCGCGAAATACCGCCATCGCAACGACCTCTCGTCTTCACAAAGTGCGGCCTCATCTGGGATCCGGCGAATCCCATGCAGATTTCCCGGCGCGTCCTCGCACCGGATTCCATCCGGCGCGAATGCGAAGCTTCGCTGCGGCGGCTCGGCGTCGAGCGGATCGACCTGTATCAATTTCATTGGCCGGATATGAACGGCACGCCCATCGAGGATTCCTGGGGCACGATGGCAAAACTTATCGAGGAAGGCAAAGTTCGAGCCGCCGGCGTTTCGAATTTCACCGTGGAACTTCTCGAGCGGTGCGAGGCAATTCGTCATGTTGATTCCCTGCAGCCGCCGTTCTCGCCGGTCAACCGCGCAGCGGCGGAACAATTGCTTCCTTGGTGCAAGAGCCACAACACCGGAGTAATTTGTTACAGCCCCATGCAATCCGGAATTCTGACCGACGGTTTCACCGCCGGGCGGGTCGAGCAACTCGCGAGCGATGATTGGCGACGGCGCGGACCGGAATTCCAGCAGCCCAACCTCAGTCGCAATCTTGCGCTGCGGGACGCCTTGAGGCCCATCGCCGAGCGTCATGGCGCTTCGACCGGCGCGGTCGCCGTGGCATGGACGCTCTCGTGGCCCGGCGTGACCGGCGCCATCGTTGGGGCGCGCACGCCCTCGCAGGTAGACGGCTGGATTCGAGCCGCGACCTTGCAGTTCACACCCGAAGATCTGGGGAAGATTGCCACAGCAATCGCACACACTCAGGCAGGCACAGGTCCGACCGAGCCGGCGAAAACCGTTGCCTCAAAAGGAGGCGGCGCCTCCTAGGTGTCCGGGCCTTGGCGAGAATGCCTTTGCTGGCAAAGCAAAATGGAACAGGACTTTCGGTTGATTTCGCTTCACAGGAGATGAGAAATGGCCACACCAAAGGTTTTGATTCTCACCGGCGACGCCGGCGAATCGCTTGAAGTGATGTATCCCTACCAGCGGCTGCGGGAGGAAGGCTACGACGTAAAAATTGCCGCGCCTACAAAGAAAAAGCTTCACTTTGTGGTCCACGATTTCGAGCCCGGCTTCGACACCTACACGGAAAAGCCCGGTTATAGCTGGGACGCGGACGTTGCTTTTGCCGACGTCGATCCGGCGGACTACGCGGCGCTCGTCATTCCCGGCGGGCGCGCGCCTGAATACATCCGCAACAACAAAGATTGCCGGCGCATCGTCCAAGAGTTCCTGAAGACGGACAAACCGGTCGCGCAAATCTGCCACGCGGTGCAAATTTTGATCGCGTGCGGGGCGCTCAAGGGACGCCGTACGGCCGCGTATCCGGCGTTGCAGGCGGATGTCGAGGCGGGCGGCGCGGAATTCGTAGACTCCGAGGCCGTCGTCGATGGAACGATGGTTTCGGCGCGAGCGTGGCCGGATCATCCTGCCTGGATGCGCGCCTTTGTCGAGCTGCTCAAGCACAAGGCACCCATCCAGCAGCGGATGGCAGCCCGATGACAAGCCCATCGAGCGAAATGACGGAGCAGGAACCGGATTACGCCGCGATGCTCGCCGTCGCGCTCGAAGAGGCGCGCAAAGGCCTCGCCGAGGGTGGAATCCCGGTTGGCGGGGCCGTCTTTGACCGCAGCGGGCGGCTCGTCGGCAAGGGCCACAACCGGCACGTGCAAAACGGCGACCCCTCAATCCACGGCGAGACCGACGCGTTCCGAAACTCGGGCCGGCAGCGCAGCTACCGAGACCTAATCATGGTCACGACGCTCGCTCCGTGCTGGTATTGCAGTGGGCTGATCCGGCAATTCGGATTTCGCACGGTCGTCGTCGGCGAATCGCGTAATTTTCAAGGCGGCATCGACTGGCTGCGGTCGCTCGGCATTCAGATCATCGACCTCGATTCGCACGAATGCGTCTCGATCCTGGAGGAATACATTTCCAAGAATCCGAATACCTGGAATGAATGCATCGGAGAATCGTAAGGCCGCCGCGGATTGCGGGTTCGACTTTTCTCCGATCACTTATTTTCACAAATGGTTTGGAGCCGACCCATTTGAAGTCCGGGGCGTTGGGCAGGATTTGCAACTGGACGGCGGAAGTCAAAACTTGACAAGCTGAAGCCTCTCCCATCTAAACCAAAATAAAGCGGCGGCATTCCCGGGGAATGCCGCCGCTTTCTGCTTGAAACTGAGTTTAGAACGTCAAGCCGAGCGACATCTGAATCTCCCGCGAACTGCCGATGGTATGTACGACCTGTCCGAGACCAACGGGACAAAAATAGAAACCATTGGATGCCGAGGCCGTCCCGCAGCCTGTGGCCAAATTCTGTTCGCCTTGGACAGGAACCGGGCTAAAAGCCAGATTTTGATTGATGTTGTCGATTGGAATATCAAAGCTGGGATGATTGGTCAGGTTGAAAATGTCGAGGGTGTATTTCAATGAGAACCGTTCCGTCAGGGAGGTCAGCTTAACGATGGAAATGTCGGCGCGCTTTTGCCAAGACTGGCGGAAGATGTTGCGCTGCCCTCCGTTGGGAATGAAATTGGTTTCGAATGTATCGCCCGCGGGAATCGCACCGTTCAAGTCGCCCGGATTGAGAATGGGCACGGTGAAACAGGATGCCTTAAGAGCCGGGAAATTGGGATTATTGCCGATCGCCCCGGTCAGCGCATTCTGGGGTGTACAACCGGGGGCGAGCGGAACGATGGGATTCGTAATGCCGTCATTAATACTGTAATAGATACTTCCGACGGCGCCGGAATAATCGATCACGCTGTAGGGCTGCCCGCTTTGCAGGATGATCAGGCCTTGCACGGCCCAACCGTCCGCTACTCGGCCCTCCCACGTCGTGGCTGCAAAGAACTTCGGCAGTTCATAGTGATAGTCAATGTTAAAAACGTGCGTGCGGTCGAAGTCCGATGGCGCATATCCGCCCCTCAACTGCAGCGGGTTGCTACCGTTGTAGAAAAGGCCCATGGCGCTCTGCTCGTCAAACGAGTGCGAGAAAGTGTAGGACAGGCCCGCTTGCAGCCCGTGGCTGAGCCTCTTTTCAATGTGCGCCTGCAACGCGTTGTAAGCCGATATCCCTTCTGCGGTGTAAGACTCCGACTCTCCCGCATACCCGATGTATGGGACGCGCTCGTCCACGTTCCCGCCTTCCGAATTGAATTGGTACGGCTGTCCGTTCGGCAAGTCTGCCGTGCAGCACAAGAATGTGCCCGGGGAACTCTGAACTGTATAACCATAGGTGTAAAACTGGGCGTGCGTAGAACCGGTCGGATTCGCGCAGACCGCCGTCGGCCCGCACAAAGGATTCGTGGGAGTCGCAATTCGAGCCTGGTTGAAGGGCACTGGAACGATCTCGTGGCGGCCGAGCGCATTCACGTAGCCGATATCAATTGCGAGGTCATTGCGCGGCTGCCACTGGATGTCGAGCGTCGTGTTCATGGTATAGGGAAGCTTGTTGTTCCGGTTATATACGCCCAAATAGAAGGGTAGGCAGCCGCCCTCCAGCTGACTGGCATTCGGCAAGGTCGCACAGCCAAAGGAGTCGAACGTAGAAGTAATTGCGTTCGGATTCCCCGACGGCGGAGCTTGAAGCGTGTCGCCCCACGGAGCGGAAAGAGTCGAATTGCACGGCGCAAAAGTCCCCGGAAAGATAGGCGGACAAAACTGCGTCGCCACAAAAGGCTGCTGTTGATTGATCCCAAACGGGCCGCCCGGCGTGATGCTCTGGGCAACGCCTGGGGAAAGGTAGGTGTACAGCTGCCCGCGGTCGTAATACAAGCCCCACCCTGCACGGACCACGATTTTATTGTTGAACTTCTGCGGACTCCACGCCACGCCGACGCGGGGGGCAAAACCCCATTGCCGACCGGTGAGGGTGGAGTTGCTTACGCCGGGTGTCCCGTGCGGGCTGTTTCCCGCAACGATGAGACCGGTCGAAGTAACCTCGTCGGCCACTGGGTCGTAAGCGTACTTGGACGGATCAAAATTCAGCAGGTCGCCGTTTTTCTCCGTGAAACCACCCATCCAATCAAAACGAAGGCCCGCCGTAATCGAAAGGTTGGATCGCATTTGGAACTTGTCCTGAATATATTCACCTGTCTCCTTGGCGCGGAAATAGCGATTCGGATCCCCGCTCATGAACAAGGTCCCGGCGTAAACGTAATCGTCGATCAGTTCGCCTTGGAGAAATTGGTTGATATCCTGCGATGTAATCATCCCCAATTCATTTCTTCGATCACGCGCGTTGAGCTGTGTATAAGCAAAACTGCCGCCAAACGTAACCGTGTGTCTCCCGAACGTCCAAATGGCGTTGGCCGAGGGATTGAAGCGATTTTGGAATATCCCGGTGAAGGCTCCCAGGGATTCCGCCCCGGCGCCGACGTTCAGTAGGGGCTGGTAGGAAGGAAGGATCGTCCCGGGCCAGTCAATGGTTATGCCTGGGAAAATGGGTGATCCGAAGGTATTGATCGTGCAATCGGCAGCGGACGCTCCGGTCAAATTTTCACAGGTGGTAGCGAATTGCGCCGGCGTGAAGGGCTGACCCACCGTGCTGTAGGCCTTTTCCCGAATGAACCCAAAGGTTTCGCTAACGCTCAGATTGGGCTTGACGATCTGCGTGTGGCTGAGGGAAATCACTTGGCTGCCCGCGTCCAAATGCTGATCAAACCCTTGAACGGATGAAAACGCGTAGGGAGCGATTGTTGGGTCATGCTGGTAATAATACTTGGCGGAAAAAGAATGGGAGGAATTAGGGTTCCAATCCAAATCGGCAACCCCCTGGTGTGCACGGAAAAGGGCGGTGCCCGGCTCTTCGGAATCCTCCGGAAATGCCTCCACGAGTGCTGATTGAACGGCCAGATCTGAACTGTACGCGCCCGGATTCAAGGCCAGAGCATTTGGATTGGCCCAGGGAATTATGCACTTGTTCGGGCAACCGTAGTTAAACAGGGTATAGGCGATGGGATTGATATTGCCAGGGCCGGTTCCGATCGTCGTATTTATCGTTCCGTCGCTAAGGCCGAGAAGGCCTTCGAGGTTATTGTTATTCCCTACGGTCGCAAGGCAGTCGGCCGAACGAACCCCACCGGGACAATTCGACGGATCGAGTCCTGGCGGCACCGTCGGCCGCAAAATTCCGATCTCCTCATCGGAAGCATGGGTGTACTGATAGCTGCCATAAAAGAAAAGTTTGTCTTTCTTGATCGGCAAGCCAATGGTGCCCCCGGCCGAATACCGGTGGAGGGACGGATTCTTTTCATTTTCCGGTATGTTCGGATCGGCATTATAGAAATACGGATCGGCGTTCAGCCAGTTGGTTCCGCGGTGAACATAGGCGCTGCCGTGAATATTGTTTGTACCGGAGGCGGTACTCATGTCAATGTGCGCGCCGCTTGTCGAGCCTTGTTGCGCGTCATACATCGAAGTATTCACGCGCACTTCCTGGACGCTTTCTTGCGGCGGCGAAGGAATGGATTCTCCGATCGCAAGATAAACGGAGGCGCTGCTCTGGATCGGGAGCGTGCTCAAAGCCGAGGAGGTGCTGACTCCGGTGGCGTTCACGATACGGGAAGAGGACACATTGCTCGTAGTCTTGCCGTTGAAAAGGTTCCGGGCATCCACACCATTCAGCAAGAAGGAGTTGCTCGTATCCCGCTGGCCGTTGGCCCAGACGGGCGCATTCCCCAGCCCTTCATTGGCTCCGGCACCGGACTGAAGTTCCGCATTCACACCCGGGGAAAGAATGGCGAGGCCGGTAAACGAGCCGGTCGGCAAGGGAACGGCGTCAATTTCCAGCTTGTCCATCACGTAGCCATTGGTTGTATCGACCGCGTTCAAGAGAGGGGTCTCTTCCACCGTGATCGACTCATTCACGTTGCCCACTTTCAATTCGATGTTCAGAGTCGCAGTGCGGTTCGCCTGCACCAGGATGGCGGGAACCGTCTGCGCTTGGAAACCTTGCTGAGTGAAGGAAAGCGTATACGGACCGATGGGCAGGTTCACAAAGAGGTAGGACCCGCTGGCGCTTGTCGTCTGTGTGCGAGTCAGTTTTGTCTCATCTCCGACGAGAGAGACGGTCGCGCCAGCAACCACAGCGCCAGAAGTGTCTGTAACCGTGCCTGTGATACCTCCGAGCGTTTGCTGAGCGTGAGCGTAAGGCGCCGCTATGAACACCGTCGCCAGGAATGAACCTACGAGCCATGCGGAATACACGTTACGCAATTTCATTCGTCATCCCCTCCAATAGTCAAAAATCAAAAATTCTCTAGGCGGACACGAGGGGCCTGCAAATTGTGGTTTTTCCCCCAGTCTTACCGCCAAGCTCGGACACCAATAATTTGGAGGAACTTACGCCAAACCGGTTTCAATGGAAAGCGCAATCTTTCAATCATCCCCATCGATAATTTGTATTCGGCCCGGCGCGGGACGGCAAGGCATCTGACGAGAAGTACTGTTCCATTCAGCTTAATCCGGCATCGCTCTTCTGCCGCTTTTGCCAGAAAAACCACGCGAGTCCGGCGATCAAATAAGCAAGGTAAATATAGGGCAGCTTGCCGTAGGGGCCCTCTGGCACCGGATAGAGATTCCCGGCTAGGGCCGAAAGCATCGCGACGAACGCCAACCAGGGGACGATCTGCGCCCCGGGGCGATAGGCACCGTGGGCGCGCAAATATCGCGGCAGCGCGGCACACACCAGCGCGTAGGTCACGATGAATCCGTACGTCGCAAGAGAGCCCATCCAGCCATACACGTCCAGGCCGTTCGAGCCGCGATGCGCCAGGACGGCAACGGGCAGAACCGCAGCCAGGCCCGTGGCGAGGACCGCGAACGTAGGTGTTTCGTTGCGCACGTGCGTCGTCCGAAAGGCTCCGTGCGCAAGACCGTTATGCGCCATGAGCAGCAAGACGCGCGCCGCCGCCGTGATGCAGCCGAGGGTGCCCGCGAACAGGCTCACTACGGCCCCCAAGTCGATCAGCAGCCCCAGCCTGGGCACGCGGGCGACACCCGAAAGAACGCGCATCGGCGCCTCACTCGTTCCCAGCTCTTGCCCTACCACATGAAAACCGAGCACTTCCGAATAGGCGGCGACGACAAAAAATCCGCCCGCAATCACAGCGCTTTGAATGACGGCGCGAGGAATGGTCTTCAACGGATTTCGCGCCTCCGCTCCGAGCGTGGTCGCGCTTTCGAAGCCGACAAAGCTGAAGAGAGCGAGGACCAGACCGAGCCGCAGGCCGCTTCCCGTCATGTTACGCAAACGCCATTGGCCAGGATCGACATGGAAACCCTGGCGCACCAGCACCAGCACCACCACGATGAGAATCACGAATAAAGATGTCGCTTCGATCCACAACATCAGCCGGGCCGATATCTTCACGTCGCGCCAGGCAATCCACATCGAAACGCCAGTAACGGCCAGCGCAAGAGCCGTTCCCGAGAACCCATGGCCGAAGAAATCGACGAGCAACAGGTTTGAGTATTGATAAAAGCCTCCGATCACGCTGGCAGCCGTGCCAATGTAGGCGAGCAAGAGGCTCCACGCGGCGACAGCCCCCAGCCACGGAGGGAGAATCATCGCGGCATACGTGTACAGCGAGCCGGGCGACGCCGAATAGCGCGCAAATCGGCTGACGCACCACGCCACGAGTAGAATCGCAGCGGTCGCCAGAAGATAAGCGAGCCACGTGCCGTTGCCGGCTAGCGCCGCAACGAGCGGAATCGTGGCCACGGGAGTCGAGGTTGGCGCGATGGTAGAGACAGACTGCGCGAGCGTCTCCATCGGTGAAAGGATTCCGCCCCGCAACCCATACTCACCCACCTTTTCCGGAACAGTCGGGATCTGTTCGGTGGAAGGAGAACTGCCGCTCGTGTCGCGATCCGTGCCGCTGGGCATGCTGTACCATACATGCCCGCCCCGGCTCGCGCAAGAGACGGAAGCACATCTGCCCATTCAAAAATTCAATCGGCAGACGCCTGCTTCTTCCATCTACAATACCGGTCGATCGCTCCGCGTTGCCGGCCCGGCATTCTGGGTTGACGCGGGAGCCAAGTCAGGCCTATAGTGGCGCCTTTTTTAGCGAGGAATGCGTTGCTCGAGCAAATTTTTCATCTCACGGAAAATCAGACGACGATTCGCCGCGAGCTTCTTGGCGGCCTCACTACTTTTATGGCCATGGCCTATGTGGTCATCGTCAACCCTCGCATTTTGGGCGAGGCAGGCATGCCGGTCGAGGGAGTGCTGTTTGCGACGTGTATCTCCGCGGCGCTCGCGACACTCGTGATGGGCGTTTGGGCCAACTATCCGATCGCGCTCGCGCCCGGTATGTCCCTGAACGCATACTTCACGTACTCGATTGTTCTGGGCCGCGGCGTGCCCTGGCAGACGGCGCTCGGCGTCGTTTTCCTTTCCGGCTCCTTGTTTCTGATTCTCACGTTGACCAACATTCGCGAGCACATCGTCAATGACATTCCGGATTGCTTGAAGCATGGCACCGCCGCCGGCATCGGCTTTTTTATCGCGTTCGTCGGCCTTCGGAACGCCAAGGTCATTGTCGCCAGCGCCGCCACATACGTGGGCCTCGGAAAGACTTCCGATCCGCAGGTTCTTCTTGCCGCGCTCGGCTTAATTTTGATCGCTATTCTTATGGCGCGCCGCGTGGGAGGCGCGATCTTGATCGGCATTGTGGTCATTGCGCTTTTGGGGATTCCGTTGGGCCTCGCCACGGTCCCCTCGCATATATTTTCCTTTCCCCACCCGGGCGGCACGTTTCTGAAGCTTGATTTTCGAGCGGCACTGAAGCTGGGTCTTGGCGATTTGGTGTTCGTCTTTTTTTTCGTCGATCTGTTCGACAACGTGGGAACGCTGGTCGGCGTTTGCGAGCAAGGAGGCTTCTTGCGCGATGGAAAATTTCCGCGTGCGAGCCGCGCGCTGCTGGCCGATGCCTTCGGCACCATGGCGGGAGCGCTGACCGGAACGTCCACCGTGACGAGCTACGTCGAGAGCGCGGCCGGTGTCGCCGCCGGGGCGCGAACGGGTCTCGGGAACCTTGTCATTGCGGGGCTTTTCCTTGTCGCGATTTTCTGCGCCCCGCTCGTAGCGGCCATTCCGACGTACGCAACTGCGCCAGCCCTCATTTTGGTGGGCGCGCTGATGTGCTCGTCCCTCGCCAAAGTGCGGTGGGACGACTTTTCCGACGCCTTCCCCGCGTTTATCACGCTGGTGGCAACTCCCCTTACCTTCAGCATCGCGACCGGGCTGAGCCTGGGCCTGCTCTCGTTCACCTTCATCAAGATTGGCACTGGAAAGATCCGCGAAATTAGCCCCCTCATCTGGGTCCTGTCTGTCCTATTTTTGTTGCGCTATGCGTTTCTGCGATCGGAATGAGAATCCCGCCAGGCGGTTTTTCGCTTTGAATTGGTTACCGGATTCTCTTTTGCGCCTCTCAGGGGAAAATTCCCAGGCCGCGCGTGATGTCAATGACCTGCAAGCGATCCGTGGCTCCGACGCGCCGGAGCATCCGGTGGATGTGGTTCTTGACCGTTTGCTCGGAAATATGCAGATGCGACGCGATTTCCTTGTTGGTGAACCCCTGCGCGATCAAGGGAACGAGCTGTTGCTGCCGCCGGGTCAGGCCGAATTGGATTTTAATGTGAGCGCTGGGCAACGATGTCCACTGCCGTGCGACGGTCTGGAACAGGGGCATGCAAAGTTGCGGGGGACACACGGCTTCGCCCTGGGCGACAGCGCGCACGCCGGAAATTACGTCCGCCGCGGACGCATCCTTCAACAGATAGCCCACCGCGCCGGCGCGCACGCATTTGAGGAACGTGTCCGCGTTGTCGTCCATATCAATCAATACGATCTTGATCTTGGAGCTCTGCATGGCAATCTCGGCGATGAGGGCGTAGTCCGATAGCTGCGCGGAAATCGCATCGAGCACCAGCACGTCGGTGTCGACCTCGACGATCGAAGAGGTCACTTCCGGGACAAAGGGCGAGACGCCACAGACGTCGAAGTCGCCTTTCTTGTTCAAGAGCCGCGCGAGCGCCTCGCGCAACAACCGATTGCCTGCCACCAGGAATACAGAGATGGTTTTGTTTGCCGCCATGCTTTTTCCCGCTACGATTCCGAAATTTTCTTTCCAGACGAAAGTAACCCAGGACTATTTTGGTGGTCGGAAATCGCGCCTGACGACGTACCCCGCGAAACTGGGCACATTCGATCCGTTGGAACGCAATTTGAACGGGAAGGGGGAAAACAAACTCAAATCTCGCGTACGACAAAACTTACAATACCATAAATCGGTACCGCTCCTAACGATCTCGTCTAAAACAAAGTGGTCTCTGTTTCTGATCTACAAACAGGATAACCTGTGTTTCAGTTCGGTACAGCTTATTGCCCCAGCTTTCTCACTTCGCTGAACGAATCGGAACATTTGTGGTACGTGCGTGGCTCCGTTCACTTTTCCTGGTACGCAGGCAAGCGCGAAAAGGTTGATTTCGTGGTACCGAACTACACCCTTCTTTGAACCTACCGCTTTTCGGCCCCCTCCTCGATATTGTTTGCGCACGCGGAGTCACGAACGATGAGTCAGCCCATTCGTGTGGTGGTCGCAAACCGACCGCGATTGATGCGCGAGCTGGTGTTGGAAACGATCAACGAACAACCGGACATTGAAATCGTCGCCGAAATTCAAAACGAAGAAGAAATTGCCAGCGTCGTTGAAGGAACGCATCCGGACTTCCTGATTATCGCTCTGGATGATTCCAATCAGCCGCCTACGCTATGCGACACCTTGTTGCGGCGCTATCCGGAGATGAAAATTCTGGCTCTCGCGCCGGAGCGGAATATCAGCATGTTCTTTTGGGCGTCCCTCGATATTCACACCAGTCCCGTCGAGGCTTCGCAGGCCGGAATCCTCAGTAGTTTGCGCGGCAAAAGCCAATATGCGGGGGGAAAACTATGAGCCCGGGAATTCTCCGGTCGAACGGATGTCGCCCGAACTGGCCAATCGAAATCGCTCTCGCCGGAATCTGTTTCTTTTCCGCGATGGGCCCATTGGCTTTGCGATTGCCAGCCCAACAACAAGAGGCGGGCCGAGAGACAAATCAGAGCACGCGACAAGATACAAGACCTTATACAAATAAGGAGCAGGTCTCCGATCTCTCCAGGCAAAACCTCGCTCGCGTATCGGCTTCCATGGCAGAACTCAAAGCGATTCTGCTGAAGGACGGTGGCCTGCTGGTGGAACTCAAGCGATGGGTCGCAACGGACGCGGCCAATCATGGCCAGATTGTCAGCGATTCCGATTTAAGCGATGACGCTATCTATGACCGCCTAGAAACCGATGTTGAATTCCGCGCCGTCGCCACGGCGCTAGTCCAAAGGTACGGATACCTGCGTCCGATGCTCAATCCGCTATCCGACGAAGCGAAACAGCGTGATCTTCTCATTCAGGAGCGCACAAAGTGGATCGCGCAGCGGCAGGAAGAGGAACTCGCCAGGGCTCGGCAACGGGAAACCCCAGGTACCTCGGAAATGCAGCCCGAACCGGCTCGAAATCGCAGCCCACAAACCGATTCGCGAGACCCTATGGCTCCGGCAGAACCCGCGGTTCCGAACGAGCCCGCAAACGCAAGCGAGCCTGCGTTGCCGAATCCTTCGAACGCACCGGATTCGTTTCTGCGCACACAGCTCGACAGGACCGGTGAGGCAAACGCCGAACCCTTTGCGCTTCCGTTCTCAACGCTTGAGAACGTGAACGCGAATTCCGCCGACGCTCCATCGCCACAACCACGAATGCGAGAAGCGCAGCCAGAAATGACGGGCCGCCAACCTTCCGCGCCCGCTGCAAACGGCGGCTTTGACAGAACGAATGACGGCCTGCTCGCGCCTTCCGCGCCCGTGACGAGACGTAGACCAGAAATTGCAGAATATCCGGCCGTTACATCCGCGCCGCAGCCGGACCTAATTCGCACGCTGACGCCGTACACCGACGTTCCGTCGCTCTACGACATGTATGTGCAAGCCGTCCCGCGTCTTCCAATCCCGCGCCGCTTTGGTGCGGACGTATTTGAAAGCGCCTCGCGGGATCCTCAGTTGATCCCGATGGATCTTCCCGTTGGGCCCGAATATGTGGTGGGGCCAGGTGACGGGCTGGCGGTCGATCTATGGGGAAGCGTGTCGCAACGGCTGTATCGAACGGTCGATCGAGAGGGACGCATCAGCCTGCCGGAAGTTGGGCCGATTCTCGTCAGCGGCAAGAGTCTTGTCAGCGTTCAACAGAGCCTGCAACAGATTCTAAGGACTCAATTCCGCGATGTCTCCGCCGATATCTCCCTTGCCCGCCTGCGGACGATCCGAATCTATGAAGTGGGCGATGTCACGCATCCGGGCGCGTACGACATCAGTTCCCTGTCCACTCCGCTGAATGCGCTTTTCGCGGCCAGCGGACCGACCGAACGCGGATCGATGCGTCTGATCAAGCACTATCGCGGCACGCAACTGGTTCAGACGGTCGATTTGTACGATTTGCTTTTGCACGGAGTCAAAGCCGATCTGCAGCGCCTTGAAAACGGCGACACGGTTCAGGTTCCTCCCATTGGGCCGCGGGTGACGATGGAAGGCATGGTCCGCCGACCCGCGGTCTACGAACTTCGCGACGAAAAATCATTGTCGGACGCCATCGAACTCGCCGGAGGCTTGCTCCCCACCGCGGTACTGCGTCACATCGAAGTTCAGCGAATCGTGGACCATGAAAAGCAAACCATGATGAGTCTGGACCTTCCGGACGCGGAAGATGCCGCCAAAGTGATGCAGGCGATGGACGCATTCCAGATTCACGATGGCGATCGTATTCGGATTTATCCCATTGCTCCGTACAACCAGGATTCCATTTATTTGGAGGGACATATTCTTCGGCCGGGCCGGTATTCGTTCCGCGCGGGAATGCGCGTGACCGACGTGATTTCTTCCTACGAGGATTTGCTGCCCGAACCGGCCGGCCGATACGCCGAAATCATCCGCCTGAATCCGCCGGATTTCCATCCGAGCGTCGAAGGATTCAATTTGGCAAAGGCTTTGGCGGATCCCGCGCACGCGCCGCAGCTTCATCCGATGGACGCGATCCGAATTTTCAGCCGGTTTGACTTTGAGAATCCACCCACCGTTTCCGTGATGGGCGATGTTCGCGCGCCGGGCACGTATCGCACCTCGGGCGAAGTACGCCTCGCCGATGCGATTCATTTCGCGCAGGGGCTTTCCCCGGATGCGCAAACCGCCGATGCGCAGGTATTCCGGTATTTGCCGGACGGCAAGTTCAAAATCTTCAGCGTCAGCCTGGGAAAAGCGCTCGACGGCGATGCCGCCGAAAATATTCTCTTGCAACCGCGCGATCGCCTCCTCGTGCATAAAAATCCAAACGCGGTCGAACCCGCCACGGTCTATGTCCAGGGCGAAGTCGCGAAACCGGGCCGCTATCCGTTGACGACGAACATGCGCGTCGCCGAGCTCGTCCAGGTTGGCGGAGGATTGAAGCCCAGCGCCGACACGCAGACTGCCGATTTGACGCGCTATCAATGGTCAGCGGAATCGAAATTGACGGGCGCGCAGCAAGAGATTGCGTTGTCGGCGGCTCTCGACAACCACTCCGATTCCAATCTTCCGTTGCACAACGGAGATGTGCTCACCATCCGCCAGCTCCCCGGCTGGAACGACTTGGGCGCTTCGATCACGCTGAAGGGCGAAGTCAAGCATCCCGGGACATACGGTATCCGTCCAGGTGAACGTCTCAGCTCCATTCTCGAACGCGCCGGAGGCTTTCAACCGGATGCGTATCCTTACGGAGCCGTCTTGCAACGCCAGCAAGTGCGGGACATCGAATCCAGGTCGCAGGCCGAAATCTTGAAACGTTTGCGCGATGAGCAAACAACTCTCGAGCTTCTCCCCGAAACCGACGAAAGACAGAAGCAGGCCAAGGCCGTTGCGTTGCAGCAAGCGCAATCCAGCATCGAGCAGTTGAGTGCCAGCCCCGTAGTCGGCCGTGTAACCATTCGGGTGACCTCACAAATCGACCGGTGGAAAGGCACGCCTGCCGACATCGAGGCCCGGGCCGGCGACACGCTGACGGTTCCCAAGGCACCCAGCTACGTGATGGTGACTGGACAGGTATACACGCCTACAGCGGTTTCCTATCGTCCGGGCAAAAGCGCGAAGTGGTATCTCACACAGTCGGGTGGGCCAACACAAATGGGAAACAAGAAGGCCATCTTCGTGGTTCGCGCTGATGGCTCGATCTTTGGCGCCAAGAACAGCCTGTGGAGCGGCGAATCGCTGTCCTCGGCGCTACGGCCCGGCGACACCGTGGTCGTGCCCGAGCGCGCTATCGCCGGTGGGCAGCAATGGCAAAGCGTTCTGCTAAGCGCGCAGGCTGCCTCCGCCATCGCGAGCACGGTGTTCATCGCTCTGCGCTACTAATGCAAAGGCGGGAAGCATGAGCCGCGGAAGAGTGCTTTTCAGGGCGGCCGTTTTTTGGATGGTGGCGACGGGAAGTTTTTTCGCGGCGGCTGCGATTCGGGCACAAGACAGCGCGCGCAACGCAGCGCCCGCTACCAAAACCGCCGAGAAGACAAACGGCGAGCAAGCACGCAGTGCAGCAAAGCTCGAGACGACGGACAGCAACAAATCTGCGATTCGGATTTCGAATGTACCGGGAGCATCGTTCTTGAAAAACTTGCTTTCCGATCAAAGGGCCACCTGGACAAGCCCCGCGCGTCTGCATTGGGCGGATGGAACATGGCTGTTCCCGCTCGCGGCCGCGACAGGCGCTCTGCTTGCGACCGACCGGGCAGTGCCCCCAGCCCTGTCCACGAATCCAGCAAAACTAAGTCACTACACAAGCATTTCGAATGATGGGCTGTACTCCATGGTGGGCGCCGGCGTTGGATTCTATATGTGGGGCAAACTTTCGCACGACGAACACCGAACGGAGACTGGGGTTCTTGCCGGCGAAGCCGCGATTGGCAGCTTTGCGGTCGATACCGCGCTCGAATATTCCCTGGGGCGCGCGCGGCCGGATCAGAATGGCGGACTCGGCCACTTCTACAAGGGAGGCTCATCGTTTCCTTCCAACCATTCGGCGGTCGCCTGGTCGATAGCCAGCGTTGTCGCCCACGAATATCCCGGGCCACTCACGCAGATTGCCGCCTATGGCTTTGCTGCGGCCGTCAGCGCGTCGCGAGTTGTCGGAAAGCAGCATTTTCCTTCGGACGCGCTTGTCGGCAGCGCGATGGGCTGGCTTATCGGCCGCCAGGTGTACCGCGCGCATCATGATCCCGAGCTTGGCGGCTCCGGTTTGGAAAGTCTTCCCGGCGGCGATCTGAGTGAAGACCGCAGGGACCGGCGCAACATGGGCTCACCTTTTGTGCCGCTTGACAGTTGGGTGTACGGCGCGTTCGAGAGGCTCGCGGCGCTCGGTTACCTTCCGAGTGCGATCCTCGGACTGAAGCCCTGGACGCGCATCGAGTGCGCGCGCCTTGCCGAAGAAGCGGGCGAGTCATTGCCGCAAAGGCAGGATTTGAGCGAAGAAGCTGCGCAGCTTCAAGGCCGCCTCGCAAGCGAATTTGCCTACGAACTAAGCCTCCTCGGCGGAAACCAAAATCTAAGGGCGCGCGTCGAGTCTGTGTACGCGAGGACCGTTTCCATCAGCGGGCCGCCGCTGACCGATGGCTATCACTTCGGCCAAACCGTCTCCTACGATTTCGGCCGGCCCTTTGAGCGCGGCACAAACGGCCAGGCCGGCGGCTCGTTCAGCGCTTCGGCGGGCCCACTCACGCTCTACATTCGAGCGGAGTATCAGCACGCCCCTTCGGCTTCCGCTCCCTCGGACTCTGTGGTCAACCTCATCGCGTCTCGCGACCGGGTTCCGGCATTGGAAGTTCCTGCCGGACCAGTGGACGCGATCAACCGGCCTCGGTTCCTCGATGCTTATGTCGGCGTGAATTGGAATAACTGGCAATTGCTTCTTGGCCAGCAAAGTCTTTCCTGGGGGCCGGATCCCGACCCGCTTCTGTGGAGCGGCAACATTGAACCCATCAAAATGGTTCGGCTGGTGAACCCCGAACCGTTCTATTTCCCAGGGTTTCTCGAATATCTTGTTGGCCCCGTTCGCGTCGATACGTTCGTGGGGCGCCTCGAAGGCCATCCTTACGTTCCGCGGCCTTTTGTTTTCGGACAAAAAATAAATTTCAGACCCTTCTCATTCCTGGAGCTCGGTCTGGCCCGCCGAACCGTCCTCGGAGGGACTGGATCGGTCAACGCCGTCACCTCGGCGAATTTGTTTGACAGCTTCCTGGGCAAAGTGAATCCCGCCCTCAAGTCCGTTCCCGGCGACAGCGATTCCGAAATGGACTGGGTTCTTTATATTCCCAAGGTTCGCAACTACGTGCTTCTGTACGGGGACGCCTACGCAGCAGACGATATTTTGCCGATTCAGAATCCCGCAAGAAATCCGTGGCATCCCGGAATCTACATCACGCGTATTCCGGGAATTTCCAAGCTCGATTTCCACATTCAAGGCGTTTCGACCGAGGGAGGAGCGCTCGCAAATTCGAGTGTCGATAACGGCCGGCTCAATTTCTACAACGGAGACTATCCCGACGGAGATACGAGCAACCATCTGCTGATTGGCAACACGGTCGGGCGCGAAGGGCGCGCCATTCGGTCCTGGCTTACGTATTGGCTCTCGCCGCAAGACACAATACGGCTTTCCTACCAGCACAATTCCGTAAGTTCGGACTTCATTCCCGGCGGCGGTCTGTGGCAAGACTACGGCGCCAGCGTCGAGAAGCATTTCCGAAGCGGCTTTTATCTGAAGACGGCGCTGCAGCTCGAACACATTACGCGGTATCCGGTTCTGTTCAATGGGCCGCAAAACAATGTGACTCTAACGATGGAAGTTGGATTCGTTCCCGGAAGGAATCGATGATTCCAAGGCAAGCTCCGTATCCGGAAGAAAGGAATTCCGCGGCCACAGCCGCGGTTGTAAGCGCCGTCGAAGTGTCTTCACGCGCCGCGCTGGTCCAGCCGCCTGCCTTGCTGGACGAACAGGTCGCGGGACGTGAAAGGCTTGTCGGCCGGCTACGAAATGTTTGGCAAAGGAGAGGGACGGTCGCGCGAATCACTTGTGCCGGATTCGTTTTTTCGGCGGCGGCCGCATTTCTGATTCCTCGGCAGTACGAGTCCGTGACGCACCTCATGCCGCCCGATCAAGCCAATGCGGGCGCCGGTCTCGCGATGATCGAAGCGGCGTCGAGCGGGGTGGGATCGGGCCTCGGATCGCTTGCCGGAGGAATCCTCGGCCTCAAGAGCTCGGGAGCGCTGTTCATCGGAATTTTGCAAAGCCGAACCGTGCAGGACGACATCGTCCGCGAATTCCGTCTGCAGAAAGTCTACGGCGACCGGTACACCGAAGATGCGCGAAAGGACCTCGCGAATCACTCCTCCATCTTCGAAGACCGGAAAAGCGGAATCATCACCGTCCAGGTGACGGACTTCGATCCGAAGCGCGCGGCCGGGATCGCGCGGGAATATACCGAGGAGCTGGACCGCGTGGTGAATCAGATGAGCACGTCCTCCGCCCATCGGGAGCGCGAATTTCTCGAAGGGCGGCTCGCGGCGGTTCAGACGGGCCTTGCGCGCGCCGAGAAGGATTTCAGCGAATTTGCGAGCCGGAACGCGACGATCGACCTCCAGGCCCAAGGGAAAGCCATGATTGAAGGCGCCGCGACGCTCCAGGGGCGCCTCATTGCCGCGGAATCGGAGCTGCAAGGGCTCAAGCAAATCTATACCGACGACAACGTCCGCGTGCGGTCGGTGCGCGCGCAAATCGACGAACTGAAAGCTCAGCTGGACAAAATCGGCGGAGGCAGCCCGGGCACGGGCACGCAAGCCGGCGGCACTTCCGCCGATCCGAACTATCCGTCGATTCGCAGGCTTCCTCTCCTGGGCGTCACCTACACTGACTTGTACCGCCAAACCAAGGTTCAGGAAGCGGTTTTTGAGACGCTCACGCGCGAATACGAACTTGCCAAGGTGCAGGAAGTCAAAGAAACGCCGAGCGTGAAGGTTCTCGACCCGGCGAACGTGCCCGAGAAAAAATCGTTTCCTCCGCGGCTTCTGATCATTTTTTTGGGGACCTGTTTCGCGCTGCTCGTGGCGTTGGTGTGGCTCCTTTTGCGCACCCTTTGGGATGAGGCTGACCCGGAAGACCCGCGGCGGGAATTTGCCTTGGAAATCTATCGAGACGCCGCGTCTCACCTTTCCTGGCAAGCACTCAACACCTCGTTTGCGAGCCTCGCGAGCCGGAAAGCTTTGGGCAGGCCAAGCACGCGGCACGGCGCACCCGTAGAGCGCCGATAGGTCGCTGATAACGCCGTATCCGACTCTGGTTGTTGGAGTTAGACGACATAAGCCCTGTAAGGGACGGGGCGGAGCTGTATCAGGATCTATCAAGGAGCACGGCAGATGGCCCTCGCAACCGCCGCTTCATCGTTTTGGAATGAGGTTGATCCAGCACTCTTAAACGATCGCATTCACTGGTACGTTGCGCATCTTCATGCCAACCGCGAGAAGCGCACGGCAGAGGAGTTTGCGCTCCGATCCGTCGAACATTTTCTGCCCCTCTATGAATCGAGGCGCGACTGGAAGGACCGGCGGGTCACCTTATGCCTGCCGCTTTTTCCGGGCTATCTTTTTGTCCGCATCCGGCTACGCGACCGGCTGCAAGTGCTGCAAGTTCCTGGCGTTGCTCGCCTCGTCTGCTGCGCAGGACACCCCGTCGCGCTGCCCGATGCGGAAATGGACGCGCTGCGGCAAAAACTCGATGGGCCGATGCGAGCGGAGCCGCATCGCTACTTGCCTATCGGGCGGCGGGTACGCGTGACGCGCGGCCCGCTCGAAGGACTTGAAGGATTTCTCGTGCGGCATCGGCAGAAATCAAGAATCGTGATCTCGATTCACACGATTCAGCGGTCGATTGCGGCGGAAGTGGAAATCTCCGACGTCGAGCCCATGTGTTCCGCCGGCAAAGACACACTCGTCGAGGGAGCTGCCCGCCGCTGTCCGGCGAAAACTCATCTCGCCGCGATGCCTCAATAGACTCAAATGCCTCCCACCGCGCTGATTACCGGGCTGACTGGCCAGGACGGCTCGTACCTCGCCGAACTGTTGCTTGAAAAGGGCTATCGCGTTTTTGGCCTGGTGCGCCGCGCGAGCAGCTTCAATACTGGGCGAATCGATCATCTGTTGAACGCGCCTCGTTCCGAGCGATTCGAGTATGTTCGCGGCGACCTCACCGACGCCAGTTCGCTCGGACGTTTGCTTCGCCTGGTGCGGCCGGACGAAATCTATCACCTCGGCGCGCAGAGCCATGTGATGGTGAGCTTCGAAATCCCGGAGTACAGCGTGGACACGATCGTGCTGGGCACCGTGCGGCTTCTGGAAAGCGTGCGGGAATTGAGCATCCGGCCGCGGATTTACAACGCGTGCACGAGCGAAGTCTTTGGCGCGACTCCTCCGCCACAAAACGAAACGTCCGTGAAGGAGCCACGAAGCCCCTATGCGGCCTCCAAATTGTGCGCGTATCAAATTTGCCGGGTTTACCGCGAAGGATTCGGGATTTGGATCGCCAACGGAATTCTGTTCAATCATGAGTCCCCGCGACGCGGCGAAACTTTCGTGACGCGCAAGATCACGCAAGGAGCGGCGCGCATCAAGCTCGGCATTCAGGACAAGCTGGCGCTCGGCAATCTGGACACCCGCCGCGACTGGGGCTACGCGCCGGAATACGTGGACGCGATGTGGCGCATGTTGCAACAGGGCGAGCCAGACGATTACGTCGTCGCGACGGGAGAATCCCACTCGGTGCGGGAATTTGTCGAGGAAGCATTCGGGTTCCTGGGGCTCGACTGGCACGACCACGTGATGGCGGATTCTCGCCTCGTCCGCCCGCTCGACGTGGAACATTTACGGGGAGACTCGAGCCGCGCGGCAGAGCGACTCGGCTGGCGGCCTCGCACATCGTTCCGCGAACTCGTGCGCATCATGGTCGAGGCCGATTTGACACGCGAAACGATCCTTCTTGAGGGCACGGCAAAACACAAATGTGCGGGAGCGGTTCTGTGAGGCCATCCGCATGACCAAGATCCTTGTTCTTGGCGGCTCCGGATTTCTAGGCGCGAATGTGGCGGGTGCGTTCAAGCGACGCGGCCATCAAGTCGAAACGTGCAGCCGGCGCACGGGCGTCGATGCCCGGGACGAACAGGCGCTGACCGCGTATCTCCGCCGTTGGAACCCCGCGGTGGTAATTCATTGCGCGGCTCACGTGGGCGGCATCGCCTACAACGCGAAATGCCCGGTCGCAATTTACGAGGACAACTTGCTGCTCGGATATTCGGTGGTCCATGCGGCGCGCAGCGCGGGCATCGAGAAGCTCGTCAACGTCATGCCGAATTGCACATACCCGGGCGAAATGGATTTGTATCGTGAATCGCGATGGTGGGAAGGCCCGATGCATCCCACCGTTCTCACCTATGGCATGCCGCGAAAGGCGCTGTGGGCGCACGCATGGGCGTGCCGCCAAGAGGACCGGCTTTCTTCCATTCACCTGGTCCTGCCGAATTTATACGGCCCACGAGATCATTTTGACATTGTGCGGTCGCACGCGCTTGGGGCGCTCGTCCGGAAAATCGTGGACGCAAAGCAATCCAACACGGCAGAAGTGGAGGTTTGGGGTACGGGCAACGCCGTGCGCGAGTGGATGTACGTGGAAGACGCGGCCGAAGGAATCGCCCTCGCCACCGAGCAGTACGACGACATCGAAATCATGAATCTCGGCGCGGGCAAAGGCTGCTCGATCCGTGAGCTGGCCGAGATGATCGCGGAAGCTGCGGATTGGCAGGGAAACCTGGTGTTCGACACGACGCGGCCCGATGGCGCGCCCGTCAAAATTCTCGATGCGCAAAAAATGACCAAAGAATTGGGCGGGTGGTCCCCGCCGACGCGGCTGCGGGACGGCATCGCACGTACGGTCGCGTGGTACACGAAACATCGCGAGACGATCTCCGATTCAGAAGTTCTGCCGTCGACGGCTGCCCTGATCTGACGCATCTCTCGGAAACTCGTTATGGAAACCATCGTCGTGCTTGGCGGAACAGGATTTCTCGGAACCCACGTCGCGAAGGCATTCGCGGGAAGGGGCTACACCGTCGAAGTCTGCGCGCGGAAAAGCGGTGTCGATGCGAGACAGGACAGTTCCCTGCTTTCTTTCCTCAAGCAAACGCGGCCGTCGGTTCTGGTCAACTGCGCGCATCACGGCGGCGGGATTGCTTACAACGCCGAACGGCGTGTTTCGATCTACGAAGACAATCTGCTGATGGGCTTTTACGCTGTGCGCGCCGCGGCCGCAAGCGGCGTAAGGAAATTCGTCAACATCATGGGTAATTCGACTTATCCGGGCACCGCGGATGTTTATCGCGAGTCCGGCTGGTGGAATGGGCCGCTCGACCCGAGCGTCCTCGCGAGCGCGCTGCCCCGCAAAGCGCAGTGGGTCCACACGTGGGCCTATCAGCAGGAAACAGGACTGCGCGCGATTCATGTCGTGCTTCCAAACCTGTATGGTCCCGGCGACCATCTCGATCCAGAGCGTTCGCATGCGCTCATGGCGCTCGTCCGGAAAGTTTGGGAAGCGAAAGCGGCCGGCAGCAATCGAGTCGAAATCTGGGGATCGGGAAGGCCTGTTCGCGAATGGCTGTACGTCGAAGACGCGGCAGAGGGACTCGTGCGGGCCACGGAAACATACGAAGCAGCGGACATTCTCAATTTGGGCAGCGGACAGGGCTGCTCGGTGCGAGAACTGGCGGAAACAATTCGCGAACTCATCGGCTGGCGCGGCGAATTTTTTTATGACACGTCGCGGCCGGACGGCGCGCCCCGAAAAGTGTTTGACGTCTCCCTAATGAAGGCCGCTCTCGGTTGGGAGCCGCCCACAGGACTGCGAGATGGCATCCAAAAAACTATCGAATGGTTCTCTAATTGTCCGCAAACCAGCGCCGCGGCGCACTAACGCGGGCGAAAAACTGAAGCTGCACCTCGGTTGCGGCAAGCGGCAATTGCCGGGCTTCGTTCACGTCGACCGCGCCGACTTTCCGCATATCGACTATCGATGCGGCGTCGAACGCCTGGCCATGTTGGAGAACGGGGCGGCCGATCTCGTCTACGCGTCGCACGTACTCGAATATTTTGATCGCATCGAAGCGCGGCTGGTGCTCGCGGAATGGAAGCGCGTGCTGTGCGCCGGCGGAACGCTTCGTCTCGCCGTACCGGATTTTGAAGCCCTCGCGGAGACGTATTTTCTCCACCGCAACCTTGCGCTGATTCTCGGGCCACTCTACGGGCGGATGGAAACGGACGGAACGACCATCTATCACAAGACCGTCTATGACTTTGAATCGCTACGAGAGTTGCTCGAGGAAATGGGGTTTTGCGAAGTTCGCCGCTACGAATGGCGCGAGACAATCCACCGGGACGTCGACGACCACTCGCAGGCTTATGTTCCGCACATGGACAAAGAGCATGGAAAACTCATCAGCCTGAACGTGGAGTGCAGGAAACCCTTGCCCTAGAGTAATCCGTTTGGCAGACGCCCTGGAAACATCATGAAAAAGATTCCGCAGATTGAACCGGTCCTGGGACCCGAGGAACGCGCCGCCGTGCTCGAGGTGATGGACAGCGGCTTTATCACCGAGGGAAAAAAGACGCGCGAGCTGGAATCGGAAATGGCGCGATATTTCGGCATCCCGTACGTGATCATCGTCAACAACGCCACAGTGGCATTGACGATTGCTTTGCAAGCCCTCGGAATCGGGCCCGGCGACGAAGTGATTGTGCCTGACTTCACGTTTATCGCCACGGCCAACGCGGT
>Ga0335085_10001020_pt1 | contig 66182 bp, 48 predicted proteins | sample Lox_Sample_45_FD_206712 | JGI IMG/M metagenome (GOLD analysis project Ga0335085, IMG submission 206712) | Soil microbial communities from Loxahatchee National Wildlife Refuge, Florida, United States - Lox_Sample_4.5 | ecosystem: Environmental > Terrestrial > Soil > Wetlands | place: USA... | reverse complement strand
GAAGCTCTTCAACCTTCGGACGGACCCGTACGAGCGGGCGGACATCACCTCGAACACTTACTACGACTGGTTGATGGATCACGTCTTCCTGTTTGTCCCTGCACAGGCCTATGTGGGCCAGTTCCTGACGACCTTCAAGGACTACCCACAGCGGCAAAAGGCGGCCAGCTTCAACCTGGATGAAGTGCTTCAGAATCTGAAGGAAAGCGGCGGGTCGAAATAGCAAGGACCCGGCGGGGCGCGGCATCGGACGCGCCCCGCCGTGATTTTGCCTGGAGAGGTAAACTCGTGAAAATCTCACCGATGAGGATTCTGTTCGCTCTGCTGCTGTTCGCAACCGCGGCCTTCGCCGCCGACCCGCTGCCTTCGTGGAGCGATGGTCCGGCCAAACAGTCCATCATCACCTTCGTCGCGAAGGTTACGACGGCTGGCTCCCCGGATTTTGTGCCGGTGCCGGAACGCATCGCCACGTTTGACAATGACGGCACGCTCTGGTGCGAAAAGCCGATCCCGGTCCAATTGTATTTCTTGCTCGACCGGGTGAAGGCGCTGGCGCCGCAGCATCCCGAGTGGAAGACCACGGAGCCGTTCGCCTCGATCCTCAAGGGGGATACGAAGGCGGCACTGGCCGGTGGGGAGCGGGGACTCTTGGAATTGATCATGGCCACCCACACCGGCAATACCACCGAGGAGTTTGAACAGATCGTGAAGGACTGGATCTCAACCGCGAAACATCCGAAGACCGGCAAGCTCTACACCGAAATGACTTACCAGCCGATGCTCGAACTGCTCGCCTACCTGCGCGCCAACGGATTCAAGACGTTCATCGTCTCCGGCGGCGGCATCGAGTTCATGCGCCCGTGGGCGGAACGGGTTTACGGCGTCCCGCCGGAACAGGTGGTGGGCAGCAGCGTCAAGACGAAATTTGAAATGCGCGACGGCAAGCCCGTGCTCCTGCGCCTGCCGGAGGTGAACTTCATTGATGACAAAGGCGGGAAGCCCGTGGGCATTAACGAGCACATCGGCCGGCGGCCCGTGATGGCGTTCGGCAATTCCGATGGTGATCTGCAAATGCTTCAATACACCCGCGCCGGCAGTGGGGCGCGTTTCTGCCTCTACGTCCACCACGACGATGCCGCGCGCGAATACGCCTACGACCGCAAGGATGCTCTGGCTCGACTCGATCAGGGTCTCGACGAAGCCGCCGTGAAAGGCTGGACGGTGGTGAGCATGAAGAACGATTGGAAGCGCATTTTTGCCTTCGAGAAATAGTGGATTGCGAGTCCAACACCAAATGGAAATACCCGAAAGGAAACAGCGATGAAACTTAGCAGGAGTGCTTTAACGCAAGGGCTCTTCTGCGGGGCGCTGGTATTTGCGATTGCCATGGCATCTGGAACTGCGAAGGCACGCCAGGCGCCCACTGCCGCCGGAGAAAGCGAAGTTACGGCCATTGACATCCTGCTGGAGCCGGATGCCACCATGCTCCGGCATGCCGAGGCCAACAACGCGCGCCTGCTCGCGGTCTTCCCGAAAGGGTTCGCCCTGGACGCAGCGCACCGTCCGCACATCACGCTGGTGCAGCGCTTCGTCCGCGCGGCGGACCTCGATAAGGTCTATGCCGCCGCCGGCAAGGTCTTCACCAGCGATAATGTGACTGGCTTGAAGCTGGAGGCCTTCAAATACTACTACGCCCCAGCCGGCGCGGTTGGCGTCGCAGGCATTTGTGCGAAGCCGACGCCGGAAATCCTCAAGCTGCAAGCCGACATCATTGCCGCCGTGCAGCCGTTTACGGTGGAGACCGGACCCATTGCCGCGTTCACCGCACCACAAGACGATCCGGCCACCGACGCGGCCCTTATCCAATACGTGTCAACGTTTGTGCCGAGGATGTCCGGCGGGAACTTCAATCCGCACGTCAGCACCGGCGTCGCGCCGAAAGGGTACCTCGACCAGATGCTCGCCGAACCGTTTGAGCCATTCACCTTCTCGCCCGCGGGCGCGGCCGTCTACCAGCTCGGCCCGTTCGGCACGGCGGCGAAGATGCTCAAAGAGTGGAATTTGAAGCCTTGAGGCAAATGAAGCCGGCCGACGCGGGTCTTCTATGGGGAACGCATCCCGGAATTCATTGCATCAAGTGGATTCAAAACAATAGAGGAGAATCGTTATGAAGTCCGCCATCCCATCATCCCGGAGTGAACGACGCAAGCAAGGAAAGGCACTTCGCGAAAAGTGCCCGCGCGCTGCCCAGGGCGAATGGAAGCCGCGGCCGAAGTCGGAAGACGTCACCAAACTGCTGGAGGAATCGGACGTCGGCCGAATTCCCGGCCTGATTCCGGTGAAATATCAGCGGATGGCCGTGTCGCCATTCACGTTTTACCGCGGCGCCGCCATCATCCAGGCGCGGGACCTGGCGAAGGCGCGCGTGTCGGGGACCGCGGTGCAGGCGTGCGGCGATTGTCACCTCGCGAACTTTGGGGCGTTTGACTCGCCCGAGCGGACGCTCGTGTTCGACATCAACGACTTCGATGAGACATTCCCCGGTCCCTGGGAATGGGACGTGAAGCGGCTGGGAGCCAGCCTGGTCCTGGCAGCCCGCGACCGGAATTTTTCCAAAGCCACTGCTGACGAGGCGGTGCGAGCGGCGGCGGCGGCCTATCGGGAGCGGATGTCTGAGTTCGCCGAAATGACGCTGCTAGAAACTTGGTACACACAAATCACACTCGACGCCATCAAGAAGCATTTCCGGAAAGATGCGGACTTCTCCGCCCGATTGGAGAATCGGGAAGAGCAGGCCCTCTCGCAAACCTCGGAGGCAGCATTTCCCAAACTCACCCAGACTGTGGAGGGCCGGGTCAGGATCAAGGACCATCCCCCGGTCATCTACCACTTCCAGCAAAATGTGGAGAATTTCGAGAAGGCCAACGAGAGCCATATTGAGCGATACCTGAAATCGTTGCCGGCTGATCGGCACAAGCTGCTAGAGCACTATCGTCCCCAGGATTCGGCAATAAAAGTTGTGGGGGTCGGCAGCGTAGGGACGCGCTGCTATGTCACCCTGCTTCTCGCCGAGGATAATGATCCCCTCTTTCTTCAAATCAAGGAGGCGCGCCGGTCGGTGCTGGAGCCGCCGGAAGGGAAGAGCCGCTATACCCATCAGGGTTTCCGGGTGGTATTGGGCCAACGCTTGATGCAGGCATCGAGCGACATCTTTCTGGGTTGGTTTCGGTCCGTGCAGGGGCATGATTATTACGTCCGGCAGTTCCGCGACAGGAAGGTGTCTGCCGAGATTGAGACCTTTCTGCCGGGTACCCTGGTTTCCTATGCCACCCTGTGCGGTTGGGCCCTGGCCCGGGCCCATGCCAAGGCGGGTCCTGCGGCAGTGATTGCGGGATATCTGGGATCACGCGAGCAGTTTGACAACGCCCTGGCGGATTACTCGAAGGCCTACGCCGACCAGGCGGAACGTGATTTTGCAACCTTCAAGGCAGCCATTCGCTCGGGGCGTCTGTCCACGACACCACCAAAGGGTGCCGGCCTGGAGTATGTGCCATAGCCAGTTGCCGGCAACCGATCCCGTTGCGGCTGCACGAGGTGGCTCAATATGCTTGAAGTGAAATCTGTTCTGGCTGAGAGCTTCTCCATCACTCGCGGCGGCCCGCTGTACTCGCTCCTCGTGCGTCTGGGCTATGCCCGGGAGGACAGCCAGCGGCTCATCGGCGTAGCCTTCGTCACCATCCTGGTTACGTGGCTTCCCCTGCTCATACTCTCCCTCCTGCAAGGACGGGCCTATGGAACGCAGATTGTGATGCCATTCCTTGGGGACTTCGCTGTGAACGTCCGTTTCCTGATCGCCGCTCCGATTCTCATCCTGACCGAGTCGGAAATTGACCACCGGTTGCGAATCCTGGTTCTCCAATTTCTGAGGTCGGGATTGGTGGCTGAAAAAGAGCTACCTGCCTTCGAGGCGGTGATTGAAAGGACTAGCCGCTTGAGGGATCGTGGGCTCCCCGAGGCCTTGTTGCTCGTTGTCGCATTTCTGCCGCCCCTCTTCGCCAAGACCGAGTTGCTGATGAATGGTGTCTCCAACTGGCACACCCTTGGTGTGGGATCAAGCGAAGTAACCCTGGCCGGCTGGTGGTTCAACCTCGTTAGTTCCCCACTGTTCCGATTTCTCTTGTTAAGGTGGCTATGGAGGATGTTTCTGTGGACTTCTTTCCTGTGGCGGGTTTCAAGGATCAACCTGCATCTGGTTGCCACGCACACGGACCTGGCCGCCGGCCTCGGGTTTCTATCGGAGGGGCAGAAGGCGTTCAGCTCCATCGTTTTCGCGGGAGGAGCCGTAATTGCTGCAGAGGTGGGAAATTCCATCGCCTATCAAGGAGCAACCCTGGGCTCTGAAAAACTTCCGATGATTGCCTATGGTGTCCTCGCGATCATCATCCTCGTCGCTCCTCTTCTGGTTGTCGCACCCGTCTTGCTAAAAATCAAAAGAAAGGCGCTGCGTGAATACGGAGCCTTGGTGGCTATCCATAACCAGCTATTTGATCAGAAGTGGATTCAGAAAAAAGAGCCTTCGGAGCAGCTAATTCTGGGAAACCCCGATGTGTCGTCTTTGGTTGATCTCGGAAGCAGCTTTACCGTTGTAAAACAAATGACCGTGGTACCGATCAACAAGCGAGCTCTTGTCAGCTTGGCAGTAGCAGCGGCATCGCCCATGCTTCCACTTATTCTTCTGGCCACGCCTACAGATGAACTAATCCGGCATGTGCTGAAGATGCTCGGTTGACCCCCGAGTGCGCCGCAGCGTTCGTCGACATCAAAGGTCGGCGCAGGTGCACGGCAAAGAAAGGAAAGGGAAGGTCTGCGCTGCGCGTCTGGGGAGTTATCGGCAGGAAAGAACCCTAGAATGCGTCCCCATCCCGGGTCAGATCGGAGGAGAGAAGGTGAGGCGTTACGCTCCCGGCCTATGCATGGCCGTTCTAATCAGTGCCGGCCTCTGCCACCCCCAAAGCCTGACTCCGCGGCTTTTCCTTGGGAATACACGAAAGGCCGCAGACCCAAACGCCGGGCCTGCGCTACAACCTACTGAGGTTCCGGTGTGCCGATTAGGCGCGATCAGCGGCGTAGCCTCTACGAATCCACTTGGCTGGTTTGGCGGCTCCTATCTGCTTAAGCGTGTGCTGGCGTTGAGGATGTGCCGGAAAGTCGTTGGAGGTCGAGTTGCGTTCTCCTTCGGCGATTCCTGATTTCTACCCAGCGCCACTTTGAGCATCCACAGATCTTTGTAGCCCATAATCCGGCGGAAGTTGTCCTCGGTCATGAGCAGCGCCGCCGCGGCTCAGCGCGAAACCATCTTCCCGTCCCGCCAGCGAAACACCGGTCGGGTTGCAGTCCCACTCCGCTGTGGGGACTCTCAATCATTCATTGCCACAAAGGTTGCCCGGTCCACCGCCACCTCGGGAGGCCGGTCGGCCGGACTCGACAAATTGACTGTTTCTCGTTCGATGACCACCCGTTGCCGGGTCCAAGGGTACAACTGCGTGAGGTCGACTTCAGCCGAAACGCGACGGGTTCCTCTGAGTAGGAGGCGTAAGTTGCGCGCACCGTTGTCGCTGACCGCTAGCAGCCCACACCGGTCCGCCCCAAGAAGCGACGCACGGAGTCCAGCGCTGACTCGATCGTTTCTCAGAGGCGCTCAGTGTCGACGGCGATCAACTTCGCCGAGATGTCCGAAAGCAGTTGTTCGAATTCGATGCGGTCGGCCGGAGGGGTCGCCGACGGTACGCCCGAAGGTGTAATGGCGCCCGCGGTGCGAGGTGGCTCGAACACGTGAATGACGCCGCAAAAGCCAGCGGAGAAGGCGCACCATCCGCTCGACTCTGATTACATCCTAGGCCGTCTGGCGGTGGTGTCCAACTGGCAAAATTACCAGTGGCCGTCAGGGTCAGACACGATTGAAACATTACGGCGTCGGCTGGGTGGAACCGCGCGGCTGGCAAGCGTGTGGAAAGCGCGCTTGATTAAAAGTAAAATGTGCTTGACACAAGTCCGAGGTACGGCTATTCTCACTGGCAGGGGGCCAAACGGACGGAGGTCACCATGTTCAGACCGACCCAGCTTCCTGATCCCAACCGAGCCAGGCGTAATGCTCTCATGGTGTTTTATGCCGCCGGTGTCATGTGCGGCGCAACGGCAGCGGTCGCGCATATCATGCTGCGGCACGGGGCGCACGGTGCCGGCATCGGGCTGGTCACGGTGGCCGGCTTGGCCGCCCTGACTGCGATTGGGGGGCTGATACGTGTTCTGCGAACGGCCGATGAGCTTCAGAGGCGGATCAACCACCAGGCCTTAGCGTTCGCCTACGTGGGCACGCTGATCGTCTGTCTGGCTTACGGCTTTCTCGAGCAATCGGGTCTTCCTTGCCTGTCCGGGCTTGGCGTTTGCGCGCTGCTGGTCGCCCTGTGGAGTCTGGGGCTAGTCCTGTCCTCGCGGCGGTACCAATGAAGACTCGTCTACGAGTGCTCAGGGCGGAGCTGGAATGGACTCAGGCGGACTTGGCTGCGAGGTTAGGGGTTTCCCGACAGACCGTCAACGCCATTGAGACCGGCAAATACGATCCCAGCCTTCCGCTTGCGATGAAGATGGCGCGCTTGTTTGGCAAGACAGTCGAAGAGGTCTTTCTGCTCGACGGAGGACCGCCGAAACATACTCTGCCCGAGCCATAAGGCGTTTTCAGGGCACGCCAATCCCGGCGTTCTAGGATCGATTATGTGCATCCCGGCTGAACAAATCGCCACCCTCGGCAGCCTCGGTTACACGGAACCTGAGACCGGGTTCCTGTACCTTGTGGCGACGCACGCCGGGTACTTCGCCCGCCGTGAGTTTCTCACCCTTACGGCGAAATCCAAAGGTTGGTCCGTGCACCAATTCGCGGCCAAGGTGCTTGACCGCGGTTACGCTCATGCCGTCGAATACCGCCGCCAAACGTACGTCTACAACCTGTACTCGCTGCGCGTCTACGACTCCATAGGTAAAACGAACCTCCGCAACCGTCGTGGGCTCTCGAAGCTCGCGGTCCAGACACGGCTGCTGATTCTGGACTTTGTCCTGGCCCACGTGGAGGAGGGCTACCTCGAAACCGAGGCCGATAGGGTCACATATTTGCATGATTCGCTGAAGCTGCCGCTCTCCCGTCTTCCCGCAAGAATCCACCGTGGTGCGAACTCGAGCTCCTGCACGACGCGGTATTTCCTCGACCGCGTTCCGATCTACCTGCCCCGACCGGGCAATGCTTCTTCCGCGTCTGGTGACTTTCACCTACTGCGACACCGGCCACCACGACCTATTCGACTACGCCAGCTACCTCCGCAGCGACCCCGTCTCTTGGCGCCTTCAGCGCGCCAAGACCTCTCCAGGCGGTCGGGGGTCGTTCCGGGCCACGGGCACCTATGCCGCTGCAGACTCTGCTGGCTTGCCGCGTCGTTGAATTGCAGTTCAGCATGCTGAGGTCGAAACCGCTAGTCAGGAGGACGTCATGGCAATCATAACCAAGCCACCGGCAAACGTGGCGAGGAAGGCCGTTACCATCAGAATGCCTCAGGTGATCGTTGACACCCTTCATCAGTATGCCAGCTTTATTGGCAGCGGCCTCGATCACGTGGTGGTTGAGGCTCTGAAGCTCGTCTTCAGGAAGGACGCCGAATTCAAGGTCTGGCAGAATCAGCGGCCCGACCATCCTTCGCACGCTTTCGCAGGGGGAGGCTCCGCCGAATCAACCTCAGCGATGGCTTCGCCCCCCTTCGACGAACCCAAGCACAAGGGGCGCCGGAGCGGCGCGATGAAGGACGAAGAGGCATAAGCCACGCGACCGCTGAAGACCGCTGAGAGCGGTCGTCATGGCGCCACGCACCCGTGATATCGGAGGAAACGGCATGAAGAGCACCGCAAAGATAACATCACTGCAACGGCCGAGGCGGGACGTTCGTTTGAATACTTTGCTGCCGGGGCGCAGGCCGCAACGAGCCCGACTCGCATTCATCGAAGCCATTCACTCTGTACGGGCGACCGGCCCTCCGAGCGCGCCGGATTCGGCGCAGGCGGTGGTGCACTCCACGGCAAAGCCTGGCGTTGCACCCAACAGTCGGAGAAGTCCCAACACGCTGCTTCGCAGCGGCGAAGGGAGGGTCCGTCTTCGCCGGACCCCGACAGACCACCCCTTGTCAGGGTCACGCGCGTTGACGGCCGTTCACGGCCGTTAACACCTTGATTCGCAAGGAAATTCAAATCTGGCGTCCACGGGCGTCAACGCCCGTACACGAGCGGCAACGATTGCAAGCTCAAGGGTTTAACTGGAGGTCACGAGTGATACGCAAGGGTCCAGTTTTCACAAAGCACATCGGCTTCCGCGTGCGCGAGGAAGCATTCAGCCGCATCGAGCAGCTGGCCGACGTGGACGGCAAACTCGTTAACGAATGGTGCCGCGACATACTGCTAAGGACGATCGATCAGCGCACTGCCAGCTTAACACTGCATGCCTTGCTGGCGGAGATCGCTGCTTCGCGAGACATCATCATTCGGCTGCTGTTTGCTTTTGCAAGTGATGGCCGCTTGCCTGAACAGAAGGTCAGGGAGATTATTGCGCAGACCGAGAAACAGAAGTACGAGTCTGCCGCCAGATTGTTCGAACAGGCGCAGGCAGCACAAAGGAGCCTTAGCAGAGTGTCTCCGGAGAGCAACGTCTCATAGTATTCGCCCGCTTGCAGGAGGTGGGTTCGAGCGTCACGCCGGACTTGTAAGAAGAGTGGAAGGGACCGAGGTCGACGGCAGCTTCCGACGCCGTCGCCGAACGGGGCGCGATTGCGATTCGCGCCAGCGGAGGGGAGCGAGCAGATGAACAGCCATGGACCACGCGGCAGCGCTGCAAGCGACTAGCACGCGCCGGCGCCTGCGGCAACCGGAATCGCGATTCCGGGGAGGTCAAACATGGAAAGAGAACCGTTTTCGAGCGAGACGGCTGGCAGCGTTGCTGTCGTCAGGCGCTGGCTAACGCTGGAGCAGCTGGTAGAGGTCCTGCCTTTCAAGAAGAGCTATGTCTACTACCTGACCCACACGCGGCAAATTCCAGTGACGCGAATCGGGCGGCGCTTGCTGTTTGACTATGATCGGATCGTTAGATGGTTGGAAGAAAGGACGGCGCTGGATGATGCAAGCACGCATGATCGAGGGAGAAAGTATCCCTCGGCGCGCGAAGCACCGAGACCCCGGTGGTAGTCACACCGCCCGTACTGCGCGCCGCGAGCGGCATCGGGATGCTGATACGAAAGGAGGTAATACTATGCAGGGCGATAGAGCCCGACTCCCACAGCGGCGGCCGCCCGGAGGAGCCTTCGATCAAGCGTCCAGAGTGGGCAGGCCGACAGCAGCGCCGCGGCCAGAAGGTGACCATCAACCCAGCCGATGCCCAGACCCCACAGTCTCCTGGCTTCGATCAACTGCATGACTTCGTTGTGGGTTGCGGAACGGGCGGAGGGCAGCGCTTGGAGATCATTCAGAACGCGGGCGCGATTGCTGAGATTCCCGCAAGCCAGTTCACCCACGACGAACGGATGGACCAAAGCCAGGCTGTTGCTCAACAGCTCGGCAAGGTGCTGCGAGCCCTTACGAAAGTGGGCAATCCAAACCGAGGTGTCTACCAGAATCACGGTTGCCCTCAAGGCCGACGCCTTGGAATCTTGCGCAGCGCAGGTAGGGTACCTCCTAAGGCAGCCAGCCGACGGGCGGCTTCACGCGCAATCAAAGCCTCCAGACCGGCGCGCACCAAGGCCGTCTTTTGGCGAATGCCTGTCAACTGCGAAGCACGCTCGAGCAAGCTTTCGTCGATAATCAGTGTAGTTCTCATATGCAGAAGTATGCACGGATGACGCATATAAGTCAAGCAAGTTGCAGCATGGCACAACTCGGTTATGAGGGTCGACCGACCAGAGGAAAGGAGGACTAACGATGGTGAAAGCATATCTGATTCAAGCCAAAAACGGACGATGGCACGCTAAGTACCAGAAGCCTGACGACAGATGGACGCACCATTCGCTGCGGACCCCAAACAAGGCGACTGCACAAATCCGCTTCAGTCAGTTTCTGAAGCAGGCTGAAGACCGGGAGCTACTCTTCTCGGACCTACGGCCGCTCCGCCTCGCAGAGTTCGCAGAGGAGTATCTTCGTCACGTAAAATCACACAAGTCGGCGAGCTGGTACAGCAAGCAGCAGTACTACTTGCGCGGCACCATTCTGCCCTTCTTCGGTCCTGACACGCTGACGACGCAGATCACCTCCCGGAAGATCGAGCAATACGCCGAGTGGCGGCGCACAACCGTGAAGGGCACCACGGTGAACAAGGAACTGGCATGCATCCGTCACATGATGAAGAAGGCGGAAGAATGGGGGCATCTCGCCAGCAGTCCCGCCAGAAAGGTTAAGGACCTGCCTGATGATAGCCAAGTTCACGAACGCTTTCTCATGCCGCAAGAATATGCCTTGATGCTCTCGAGAGCAGCTGCGAACACGATTGAACCTTGGACGCTTCCAAACGAGCGCTTCGAGGATCTCATGGAGTTCATCATGTTCGATTGCAACACCGGTCTGCGCGTTTCAGAGGTTCTCACGTTGGAATTTGCCGACATTGACTGGGACCGGCGAGTGCTGCGCGTGCGGAACAAGCCGCACCTGGACTTCCACGTGAAGAACTATCAGGAACGGCATATCCGACTGAACAGCCAAGCACACACGGCCCTGCAATCAATGCTGGTAAAGCGGCACCCGGAGAGCGATTTCGTCTTTCACCGGAAGGACGGGAGCCGCTGGACGAATGTTCACGATTCATTCGACCGGCTGGTCAAACGCTGCGAGCTTCAGGCCGAGCCGCCCTTCAACATCACGCTTCACACGCTCAGGCATACGTTCGGCTCATGGCTCGCGATTGCCGGAGTTCCACTGCGGGCGATCCAAAAACTAATGGGTCACAACTCCATCGTGACGACTGAGCGTTATGCCCACCTGAGCGGCGAGAGCCTGACAAGTGCGGTGCAGAAAATCGAGAACCTACTACCAAATTCATTACCAAGCAGCGCAAAATCACCTCAAAGTGACGTGCCTCTGATACTCGTAACTCCAACAAACAACTGGTGCGGAGGGCGGGAATCGAACCCGCACGTCCCTTGCGGGACAAGGGATTTTAAGTCCCTTGCGTCTACCAGTTCCGCCACCCCCGCATGCTGAAAACATAGCAGGTATGATGCGGTGGTGTCCTTTGGAATCGGCAGTTGGCTGGGGAATCGTCGGCCCTTAAGGCAAAGAGGATAATCACAGGACGTGAACATTGGAGCGCAGTACCGGCGTGAAAGGGCAAAGCGAACCTGACGAGAGGCAACGAATCGGCTTATGATCATGTGGGTGGAGATTTGGCAGATGGATTCAGGAAGCTCAGGGCGTGCGGCGGCCCGGCTGCCAAGGACTCCGCTTCTGAGAACGTACACCTTTCGACAGGAACGCCCAACTGAATGATGAATTCCCCCCGTTCGCCCAGAACTATCAACTCCGCCCGCGGCCTCGTAGGCGCCGTTCGAATGCCCGGTGACAAGTCGATCTCGCACCGCTACGCCATGCTGGGAGCGATTGCGGCTGGCCCTACAGAGGTTCGCTACTTTTCACGCAGCGCGGACTGCAGCAGCACCCTGGCCTGCCTGGCCCGACTGGGTTGCGAGATCAGCCGGAATGACGCTGACGTTACCATCGGCGGGAAGGGGCCCATCGGACTTCAGGCCGCCGGCTCGGCCCTGGACGCGGGCAACTCAGGCTCCACCATGCGAATGCTGGCCGGGATCCTGGCCGCGGAGCCCTTCCGCTCCGTGCTGGTGGGCGACGAATCCCTTTCGCGCCGCCCCATGCAACGAGTGATTGATCCTCTCAGCCGCATGGGTGCGCGCATCGTTGCGGGGCCCGGTGGACGGCCTCCGCTCGAGATTGAGGGCGGCCCTCTCCGCGCCATCCGCTACGAGCTGCCAGTGGCAAGCGCCCAGGTCAAGTCGGCGGTGCTGCTGGCGGGGCTGTTCGCCGACGGCAGCACCGAGGTGATCGAACCGGCCGTCACACGCGACCACACCGAAATTGCGCTGGAGCACTTTGGAGCCGAGATCGAGCGCCACGGCCGCCAGATCTCCGTGCGGGGCGGCGCTAAGCTTCAGGGAAAGCAACTCCACGTGCCGGGTGATTTTTCTTCGTCGGCCTTCTTCATTGCGGCCGCGATGGGTCTCCCGGAGTCGAATCTCGTGATTCAGAACGTGGGTCTGAATCCGACGCGCACCGCGCTGCTCGACGTGCTCGCGCCCATGGGTGGGCGGCTCAAGGTGTTGAATATCGAGCAGCTCAACGGGGAGCTGATCGGCGACCTCCACGTTGAGTCCGGCGGCCTTGAGGGCGGCGAGATCGCGTCCGAGTCGGTGCCGGGCCTGATCGATGAGCTGCCCGTTCTGTCGGTCCTGGCCACGCGCATGGAGCGCGGCTTGACCTTCCGGGGCGCCGGCGAGCTGCGAGTGAAGGAAAGTGACCGCCTGAGCGTGGTGGCCGAGAACTTGCGCCGCATGGGGGCGGAGGTCGAGGAGTGGCCGGACGGCCTGCGCATCCCGGGGAGGCAGAAGCTGCGGGGCGCCGAGGTGGATAGTTGCGGCGACCACCGCATCGCGATGGCCTTCGCCGTGGCCGGCCTTTTCGCCGAGGGTGCCACGACCATTCGAGACAGCAGCGCTGTCGATATTTCCTTTCCCGGCTTCTTCGAAACGCTGGCCGAGCACGTCATCTAACCAGCCCACCTGGCGACGCCGTCAGGTGCGGGAAGAGGGTAGTGCCGGCTCAGCGGGCTTGGGCGGCGCCGGCGGCGATCCGGGTCCCTCGTGGCCGAGGTGAATCGTTCCGTAAGCGGTCGAGAGACTGATGGTGGGCCCGCCCTTGCCGTAGGAACCCGCGATGGAAGGCGCATCGCCCGTATTGTTGACCTTCAGGTCCGGTCCGGAAAAGTCGCTCTGTACTTCGCCGTGTTGGGAGCGCGCGTCGATCTGGAAGCTGCTGTTGGCCGGCAGACTCAGTTGGATCTCGCCTTTGTTCGACTGAACTTGGATGGGGTGGGTGGGAACGCCGGCGGCGCGCAGCTGAACGTCGCCGTCTGTGTTGCTGATTTTGACGCTGTGGCTGAAGCCGTCCAGGTTGATGTCCTTCGCCCGGGTGGTGAGTTCGAACGGACCCCGGACGCCATTCGCCTCTAGCGAGCCGGTGTCCATCGTCAGCCGGCCGGTGAGCTGCTGAGTGGTAAGATCGGTCCGTGAAGACAGGTAGCGCAGCGTCTGGCCTACATTGTTGAACTCGACGTCGCCTGAGAATTCGCCGTTCACGGTGGCTGTCCCGGTGACGTCGGAAACCTGAACATCACCGCCTCGCCCTTCGAGCTCCACCCCGCCCTTCACTCCCGACACCTGAGTGTCGCCGCCGGACCGGCGCAGCCGCACCAGGCCTTCAACCTGCGACACATGAGCGTCGCCATGATTGACGGTCAGACTCTGGTCCCCGGTCAACCCAGCGAGGGTCAAGTCCCCGTGCTCCAAAGTCAGATCGGTGGATGTCGTTCGGGGAACGTGCAGAATAACGTCCAGGCGTACGTTGCGGCCCTCCGGGAGAGAGTCCAGGTTCGACTGCAGGGTATACTGCGAGCCTTGGCGCACGAACTCGACCTTCACTTGATCCGAGAGCTTCTTGGCTTCCTGATCGGAGTTTGCGTGCACCACCTCTTTGATGACCGCTTGCAGGTTGGGCTGATCGCCGGACCGCACCTCGACGTCGCCCCGGTGGTCAACCAGGACGAGATGAGGCTGCCCTTCCGCCGGCACGCTGACGTTCTGGGTGTAAGTGTAGGAGTTCCCAAAGATGCCTTCCCAATCGTCGTTGTCGGCGTGGATGCCGGACTCCCACCAGGATGGCCACTGATGCAGCACAATCTTGGATCCCAATGTGCCTACAATTAAGACCAGGATCAGCAGGATTACCTCGCTGGCTGAGAAGAGCGGCGGTGGCGCCGTTTCGGGGTGCGCCCGCGCCTGCAAGTGGTCAATGAGCTTGGAAAAGCCCCAGAAGATGATTACCACCGGCCAGAACTTGGCCAGAATCACCCAGGGTTGAATGGCCGGATTGAAGTTCTGATAGAGGAACAGGACACCAACTGCAATCAGGGTCAGCGCCCAGAAAATCGATCCTCGCCGATAGACGTACGCGCTCATGTTCGTTCTCCCCTCAGGCCCGCCACCCATCGGCTCCTGGGCCAGGGCCCATCGCAACTCCCGGTAAAACCTTTTTTAACCCAGGGCCAGGAACTGGCTACCTCCGGCTGGGCCGGCTCGACCGTCTCTGCCAAGGCCTGCTTCGGGAGGCATTTTCGTAAGAGCCTTCCTATCCTAAACATTCCGGCTTCGAACGACCTGTCGTCCTTTAGGCAGTCGCTGCCCACCGGTCTTCCGCCCTGCGGGAATCACCGCCCAGCCGCTTCAAATCCGTGGCCCGACCGGCGGACGGGGCGGCCTGCCCGACTCGATCAGCCTCAGAACGCCGATCACCACCAGCAGGATGGGCCAGGTCTTTCTGAAACCCCATTGGGGCAGAAACTGGTCAGCCAGGAACATCAGGCCGAGCGTAATCAGCACCACGGGCCACGTCAGGCTTACCCGCTGAATCAGACCGGCCGTGCCGGCCGGTGCCTGTCGATTTAGGGTCTGCAAATCCTCTGACATCTTGCTAGCCTCTCTGCTTCAACCGCTCCAACTCCCGGTCGAGCTCGGCGAGGCGGGCGCGATGCTCTGCCTCCGCCTGCCCCAGAACGCCGCGCGCTTCATTTTCGCGATCGTTGATCTTGCTGAAACTCACCAGCGCCACGATCAAAACCACCATGGCGAAGCAGCTTAGTGGAACCAAGATACCTGCGTCCATCGTTCGACCTCCGCCCTCTGGAACGCTGCCAGCCGCCGCTGATCTTCCCGCCACCCCAGGCCGCCGGGCGCCGCTAAACGCGGGCCGGGGTCTCCGAGTTCCGTGCCCGGGTCTTTTCGATCTCCAGTTCGATCTCCTTCATCTTTCGCTGGTGCTCCATCTCGCGAATCTGCATTTCCTGGTGGACCTGGAGCTCGCGGTCGCGGGCCTTAAACCAGAAAACCGTCACCACGATGAGAACGACCATGGCCGTCCCGCAGACGGTGCCCACGATGGGAATCATGAGGGGGTTCGAAAGCGCGTCCATGTCTGCCTCCAGCAACTATGTGGTGGGCGGCGGCGCCGCCCCGGGCCTGGCGATGTTCAGTGAACCTTACTCTTTTCCAGTTCGAGCTTGAGCTTCTCGATTTCCAGTTCCTTCAAGCGGCGCTCGTGGTCCATCTCGCGCTGGCGAAGCTCGGTGTGTACCCGAAGCTCCCGTTCGCGCATCTTTTGAAACACGGCGATGGCCACGATGATGACGGTCATCGCAAAAGCGCCCAGCGGCACCAAGATTCCTGCGTCCCAGTTGGCCATGAGTCTCTCCTCGTGATCACGTTCGCTTACCGATCCTTCCCGTTCTTTTCCATCTCGAGCTTGAGCTTTTCGATTTCCAGTTCCTTCAAACGGCGTTCATGCTCCATCTCGCGCTGGCGCAACTCGGCGTGGGCTTGCAGCTCGCGCTCGCGCATCCTTCGAAAGTTGCCGATGGCCACGATGATGATCACCATGGCGATGCCACCCAGCGGTACGATCTCCCCTGGCCCCCAATGCATCATGACCACTCCTCCTGTCCCTGCGCTCACAAGCCTTGCGGCCCGCGCGGCCCAGCCGGAGGTTGCGGAGCCGAAGATCCGCCGCTCGGCGGTGTGCTTCCACGTCTCATGCGATGCTGGATCATCAGCAGTCCGATCAGGATCAGAATCACGGGCCAGAACCGGCTGATCGATTCAAAGACCGGGATGCCGAAATTGTCGAGCAGGAACAGCGCGCCGAGCCCGATGAGCAAGGCCGCGCCCACCGGGGCGTTGATCTTGAATTCGCCCAGGCCCAGCCATTCCTCCACCGGCTGGCCCAGTTGTTTGCGCCGCGCCGTCTGGTACGAATCGATGACCATGTAGAAGTAGAAGGCGGCGGCGCCCAGACCGAAGATGGTGTCAAAGGGACCGTGCACGCGATTACTCAGGGCGATCAGCGAGCCGAAGATCAGGACCTGCACCATGGCCTTAACGATCTGGCCGTTGTAGATCGCTCCCACGCCGGGGATGAAGCCCAGGAAGAGGGCGAGGCCGGGATTCGGCCCTTCGCTCAGTCCGGCGATCGGCGGAAGAGTCGTCGACCGCAGCCGGTTCGCCAGGCAGGACTCGCAATAGATCATGCCGCTGACCTCGCGCCTGCACTCGGCGCACAGAGCGCGCCCGCAGTGCCCGCAGTAGGCGATGGATTCGGTTTGGGGATGATTCGTGCATGTCATGGCATTGTGCTCCTCGCTGAACGGCGCTCAGGGCTGTCCCCGGAGGCCACCCGCAGGATCCGGGCAGCCTCACCCAGCGGGAGACCGCCGTCCGGATTCAAGATGGAGGCGAGCGCAGGCTCGCCGACCGGGCGGCCTTCCGTGGACCCTCCGGCAGGAGCCTGGGGTCGAGGCGCTTCCTCCGTCGGCTGGGCCCGAAGCTGCCGCAGCCGCGATTCGATCTCGTAGACCACCTTGAGGTCGTAATAGTACTTGTAGACCCGGCCGACGAGGAGGTGCCCGTTGCGGTTGGCCTGATAGACCCAGTTCCGCGGGTTCAGGTCTTCCACCTTCAGCTCCCGCAAGTTGATGCCCGCCACGTTGGCGATCATCGACAGCGAAAACACAGTCATGGCCACCCCATAGACGACCCGGGTTTGCAGCACCGGACGGAACCAGGCCCGCAGGCGCTCACCCCAACTGGGCTGGCGCTCGCCGATCGTAGCTCGCAGAATCTTGGGCACCAGCCAGGGTGAAGGCTCCAGGGGCTCCGCCGTCCGGCAAAGCTCGATAGCGCGGCCAACCTCAGCGATCAGCTCGCGGCATTCCGCGCAGGTGGCCAAGTGGCGATGCACCTCAGCCTGGCGGACGGCGTCCAACTGCCCTTCCAGGTACTCGCTCGCCAGGTTTTCGATCTCCAGGTGCGTCATGGCTCGGTCCTCAGGATGTCTAAAGAGTCGCGATCGCGTCACTACCCGCTGATCGTGGTGTCATCCTGAGCGCAGCGACGTTCTGCTTTCGGGTTCGCCGCGCTCAGCATGACAGGCTCGCTCTTTTTGGCATCCTGCCTAACCACCCTTCACTCCTTCCATACGCTTTATGACCCTCGCCAGTTCCAACCTTCCGCGATTAATCCTCGACTTGACCGTCCCCTGGGGTACGCCCAGCACCTGGGCGATCTCATCGTAGTCGAGGTCCTGGAAGTCCCGTAGAATCACGGCCTCGCGCATGTCGGGCGAAAGGCGGTCGAGGGCGGCCTGCAGCAGCTCCCGCCGCTCGCGGGATTCCACCCGGGCCTGCGGCGGTTCCTCGGCGCTGGGCGTCGCCTCGAGCACCCCTGGCTCTTCTTCCAGGGACGAGGTCAGCCGCTCCCTACGGGTGCGCCGGTAGTGGTCCACCAGGTGATTGCGCGCCACCCGGCTCAACCAGGTTAGGAACGTGCCTTGGGCCGCGTCGTAGGTCTGCAGAGTCTGAAAGATTTTGATGAAGACCTCTTGGGTCAGGTCTTCGGCCTCGCCGGTGCGGCCCGTGAAGCGGTAACAGAGGTTGTACACCTTGCGGGTGTGCGTTCGCAACAAGTCCTCCCAGGCGGAGTCCTCGCCCGCCAGGCAGCGCTTCACGAGTTGCAGGTCCTGTTCCACCGGGCCGCTCTCCGGCGCTCATCCGTATTGGGGCCGCACGGAGTTCTTTCGTCCGCCCGTCAAGGGCATTGTTCGAGCGAAATTCTAACACGCATGACCGCCGCGGCAGCTTGCACGGCCCGGCGGGACGGACATTGGGGGTTGCGGACAGAGAGGAGGGATTGAGGGAGGTCAGGGATGAAGCCCCGAGGCGTGGAGTCCGACCGCGCCTCGGGGTTTGCGTGGGCTTAGTGTTTCTCTTCTTTAGCCTTGGGAGCCGGCTTGGATTCCGCACGGGGCGCCGGTTTCGGGGCCGGCTGGTGCGGCAGAATCTCCCGATCCCGCGGGGGCCCTGCTGGTTGCCCCTCTCGGACATGTTGCTCTTGTTGCGGTTCCAGCGCGCGCCCAGGGTGCTCCGCCAGGGCCGGCTCATGCTGCGCGAACGTAACGTCGCGCTGCGGTGGCGGCGTGCGGGTGACGAAAGTCGGACGCGCGGCCGGCGGACCGTTGTGCAAGCTGGCCGCGGGAGCGGCCCGGCCGGTAGCGGGCGCCGGGACATGCGCCGGCTCAACGCTCTCCGTCCGGGGCATTGGGGCTGGGGGCCCCGCGGAAAGCGGCCGCGCCGGGTGCGATTCGTGCGCGACCTGCACAGCGCCCCGGGGCGGAGCGGTCACGGCGGCACGCACCGGAGGAGCCTTCACCGGCGTCCGCCCCGCGAAAACGGCGGTTCGGTCCGGGGTGATCGAGGGGTGCGCAATGACCTCGGTGCGCGCGATCTGTTCCGGTGTCACGTGGACCATGTGGGCGGCCACCGGCTGGCCGGTGCGTAGGACCTCCCCAGAAACGGCCGTAGCGGCCACGGTCTTATATTGATAATGGATGTTGGTCACGTTGACGTTGGTCGTGTTGATGTAATTGTTGATCACCGTCACGTTGCGCACGTTGGTGATGTTGACCTGCCGCAGGTAGGTGGGCGAGTAGTGGTACCAGGGAATGAACGGCTCACTGGGCCCGAGCGGGAACCAGGCCGCCATGCCGAACCCTCCGCCAAAGTTGAGGCCGACCGAGAAGCCGCCTCCGCCCACGAAGGCGACCAGGGCCGGAGAGTAGAAAGGCGCCACAGCCACCGGACCCGGCACCCAGCCCCAGCGCGATCCAATGAAGGCCCAGCGCCCGTAGTGAAAGGGGCAGAAGCCCCAAGGCTCGTTCTCCACCCAGGTCCATCCCCACGGTTCCACCCAAGCCCAGCGCCCGAATCGATAAGGCACCCAGCCCGCCGCGACCCCGCTCGGATACCAGACCGGGCCATATTGAGGAGCCGTGCTCCACTGGCCGTACTGGTCCAGATCCTCGGCGCCCGGGGTGTAAGGATTCACGTATTGGCGCGATTTATCGCTTTCGATGCGGCGGTCACGGCTTTCGCACCACCCGTCAAACTCGTCCGGGCCGGGCACGGCCACCAAGTTGACTTGGATCGGGCCTGTCCCGGTCAGCTGCGCCGCCTGTCCGCTGTTGACCGGCTGGGACGTGCCTCCGCCACTGACCTCGAGGCCGCCACTGTTCACCGTCACCAGGGTCGAGTTGTTGTTGGGGTCGGTGTCCACCCGGTAGAAGCCGGCTCGCACGATGCTCAAGGCTCCGTTCGGCGTGTCAATCTCCACCGAATTGTTCGGGGGCAGGTTGTAAACGCTAAGGCGAATCGAACCCTGCCCGAGGCCCAGTTGCAGAAGCTGGTCGTTCAGATTGACGACGGTCAGGTCCGTGGCTTGCGACAGGCGCACGGTGTAGGGGCCCGCCTCGAGTTCCGCCCGCGCGCCTTGATCGGTGTAGAGCCGGTCGCCGGTGCTGACCGTATAGTTCAGGGCGGCGGCGCTCCACTGGGTCTCACCCGACGGCTGAAAAGAAACGTTGCCTTGCATGAAGCTGAGCCTGGCCGCCCGGCCCGGCGGGCTGGCTTCCTCTTGAGCGCTCAAAGGCGCGGCCACGAAGCAGGGCAGCAGGCAGATAACGAGCTTGAAAAGTACCTTGCGCAGATCAGCGGTTGTCATATGAGTTCTCCAGGTTTGTGAGCATTCGGCAGCTCGTTCAGTCTCCACCTTCCATCAAACTTGGACCTGCATCCTAAATCAGGCATGTGCGATGCCATTACGATCGACCGGCCCCACATAACATCACCTCGCTGAATCTAAAGGGCTTAGTTCGCGTGCGCCGCCTGCGGCGCCGCTCGCTGCCAGGGAAGCGGGCAGGAACTACCTCCTCGGGAGCGTAACCCCACACCTTATGGTTACCCGGAATCGTGTGAGTTGCCGGCCGCATGGACGGCGTGAAAAGCCGCCCCGTCATTGCTCTTTGACGGACGTGACCGTGATGGCGGCGTCGGTGAGAGTCCCCTTTACCTTCACATGATCGCCGCCCATTCCCTTAAACTTGTCCTGCGGATCAAGGCTGTAGACCTTGCCCTTGGAGATCAGCACGTATTTGGCGCCGCCCGCAACGCACCTTTCGACGCAGGCCTTGTTGTGTTTCGTGGCCCCGCACTCGTTATCACTGATCCTCCCCGTCCATGACATTTCGGCCCCGCGGCCCAGGCAGGTGAACGTCAACCCGGCAATCATCAACATTGCGAGCTTTCTGGCCATGGCCTCTCCTCGTGAGTGTTTGTGACAACTCGTGGATTCCCGCCTACGCGCGAATGACAGCCCGAATAAATTCGCCTTTTCCCCGGACTGTCACCCCCGCGAAGGCGGGGGTCCAGACGGCCGGATGAGTTATCACACGGACTCCTTGTGAGTCAGCGAAGTATGCGCCGGTTCAACACGCTATGATGCACTCTGCGCAATGTGCGTGGCCGGGGCGGGTCGTCTTGCCACGCTGCCTCCCGAACCTCCTCCCCCATCGCCACATCTAAAAACAAGCGTGCCGATGATCGGGCATGCGAATCAGGTTGTAGATGATCCGGGCGGAAGTGTGCCCTGAAGAGGGCCTGTGCACGACGAGATCGACAACTGGAAGCCTAAGTACAACCCTTGGGTGATCGCCTTGACGGTGACCCTGGCGACCTTCATGGAGGTGCTGGACACCTCCATCGCCAACGTCGCCCTGCCGCACATCGCCGGCGGCCTCTCGTCGGGCGTGGACGAGAGCACCTGGGTGCTCACCAGTTACCTGGTGTCGAACGCGGTGATCCTGCCCATCTCGGCCTGGATCGCGGACCGCGTGGGCCGCAAGCGTTTCTACATGAGCTGCGTGGCCCTCTTCACGGTCAGCAGCTTCCTCTGCGGCCTGGCGCCGTCGCTGCCGATCCTGATCTTCTTCCGCGTGCTGCAGGGCGCGGGCGGGGGAGGCCTGGCGCCCAGCGAACAGGCCATTCTGGCCGACACCTTCGAGCCCCGGAAGCGCGGCATGGCCTTTGCCGTCTATGGTATGGCGGTCGTGCTGGCGCCGGCCATCGGACCCACCCTCGGCGGCTACATCACCGATAATCTGAGCTGGCGCTGGATCTTCTACATCAACGTCCCCATCGGCATCCTCTCCCTGTTGCTCACCCAGCGCATCGTGGAAGATCCGCCTTACCTGCGCGAGGCGGCCAGGAGGTCAAAGGGCTTCCGGATCGATTACATCGGCCTCGGCCTGGTCACAGTGGGTCTGGGCGCGCTGCAGGTGGTGCTCGACAAGGGCCAGGAGGACGACTGGTTCGGCTCCCCGCTGATTATCACCTTCAGCGTGCTCGCCGCCGCCGCGCTGCTGTTCTTTATTTTCTGGGAGTGGCGCGAGCCCCATCCGGTGGTCAACCTGCGGCTCTTCAAGACCCGGAGCTTCGCCATCGCCAGCACGCTGATGTTTTTCCTGGGGGCCTCGCTCTACGGCACCACGGTTCTGATCCCCCAGTTTCTGCAGGTGTTGATGGGCTATACGGCCCAGCGGTCGGGCGAGGTTCTGACGCCGGGGGCGCTGGTGATCATCGTGCTGCTGCCGTTGGTCGGATGGCTGGTGGCCCGGGTGGACGCCCGCTACCTGATCAGCTTCGGATTCCTGGCGCTGGCTGCGTCCATGTTCCACATGACGAACCTGTATCTGGGAGTGGATTTCGGTACCGCCACCATGTTCCGCGTCTACCAGTGCATGGGGCTGGCATTCCTCTTCATTCCCATCAACACCATCTCCTATCTGGGGGTGCCGGCCGGGGAGAACAACCAGGTGTCGGGCATGATCAACTTGATGCGCAACGTGGGTGGCAGCGTGGGCATCTCCGGGGTGACCACCCTGCTGGCGCGGCGGTCGCAGATCCACCAGGACATCCTGGCAGCGAACCTCAGCCCCACCAACCCCACCGTCCACCACTTTATCGCCGGACTCAGCCAGCGGCTCTCCGCCGAGGTGGGCAGCTATCAGGCGACCCTGCAGTCCTACGGGCACCTCTACCAGGTGGTGAGCCAGCAGGCCCAGATGCTGGCCTATGTCGACACGATCTGGCTGGTGGCGGTGGTCTGCCTGGCCCTGGCCCCTCTGGTCTTCACTATGCGCCGCCTCCCGCCTCCCGGCAAGCCCAGCATGGGGCACTGAGGCCACCCGCGCTCCAGTCCAGTCGTTCGGTTCAACCGGCCTGTCGGTTACGCTGAGGCTGCCAAGCTCGATATCCTGCTGTCTCCCGCGTCAGCCTTTGCAGAGTCGCCGGGTCTTGCGGCAACGACAGGTACCTCCGCCACAACCTTCGTGCCCGCTCCAGGCTTCGATTCCACGTAGAATTTCCCGTGTACCAGATGAACCCGTTCCTGCATGCTCAGGAGTCCCAATCCTTCGCGCCGCTTCGCCGCTTCCACATCAAAACCTGCCCCTGCATCCTGCACCACAAGTTGAACCGCGTCCGCCAGGCCCCTGACTTCGACAGCGAATTGAATCGTCCCGCTGTACTTGGCTGCGTTGTGCAGCGCCTCCTGGGCGACCCGGAAAAGGCATAACGAAACGTCGTTGGGCAAGGGCTTCGGGACGTTGCTTTCCGTGAACTCAACGCTCACACCGTGCTGTTTCGAGAACTCTCTCGACAAGCCTTTCAGGGCGGCCGCCAGACCCAGATACTCGAGTTTCGATGAATGCAACTGATGCGACAAGGTTTGAACATCACTCGCGATTTCGGAACAATGCTCGTGGATTTGGTCCAGGCTCTCTTTCGTGGACCCTGGCGCCGTGTCTGAATCCGGATTCACCTGCTCGAGCTCCATAGACAGAAGCGCCAGTCTCTGGCAGATGTCGTCGTGCAACTCTCGGGCGATCCGGCCGCGCTCCTTCTCCTGTGCCTCGATCAGTTGCCCACTGACCTTTTCCAGCGCTTGCTGCGCCAGCTTCTGGTCAGTGATATCAATCGCTGAGCCTATGAAACCGGCGAAGGATCCGTCCCCATTGACCCTTGGCGACGCCACGTCGAAGATCCAACGATAGACTCCGTCGCTCCGGCGCAGACGGTACTCCTGGGAAAATGGCTCCCGCGCCTTTAGAGCCTGAAGGACAGCGCCCAGAACATTCTTCGCATCGTCCCGATGGACGTAGGCGATCCAGGCGTGGCCGTACTCTGCTTTCGGATCCGCGCCCGTAAACGCGATTCGGCGCCCATTCAAGTAAGTAATCCGCCCCCGGGAGTCGCACATCCAGATCAGCGAGGGGATGGTATCCGCCATCACGCGAAAGCGCTCTTCGCTTTCGCGCAACACGGCTTCGGCCTTCCGTTTTCGAGCCCGTTGCCACAGCAATCCGAGGATCAACAGGAACTGAGCGGCAATCAGCCCCATCGCAGGTACAAGGTATTTCCGGTCGCGCTCCCAGAGGGACGCAGGCTTAAACTCTTCGACGCTCCCCGGTGGCAGAGCCGACTCTGGAATGTGCCATCGCTGAAGTTGCCGCCAGTCCACTCGGACCTGGAGACTTGTGTCGTGCACAACGGGAATGTCGTCCGGTCGCTCACCGGACAGCACCCGCGCTGCTAATTCGCCGGTCAAGACAGGTTCTATCGTGGAATCGTAGTACGCTCCGCCAATCCCCCCACGGCCTAAAGCGAGCAGCGGGAAGATGGAATACGTCGGGAAGCGCTGTGCCACTGCAGCCAGGACATCGTAGGCTCCGAGCGCTGGCTGATCTGAGTCTCGCTGGATAAGCTGAAACAAAAGCACCGTGTGAGGGGGGAGCGCAGCGACTCTCTCAAGCATCTGACCGCTTGGAGGCCCAACAATGTCGATCTCCGTTACCTGATTCTGATGACGAAGCAGCTCGGAGTGCACGGCTGCCAACCAGTCCCTGTCCATCTCCGACACGTTGTTCGTGATCACCGCGACCGCCGTTGCATCCGGATGAAGACGAAGCGCCAGGTCTATGGTGCCCCGAGTCCCCGCACGCGTCGCCACACCGGTCACTCCACGCATCTTCTGGTCAGCCAGCGGGCTGCTAATGGACATGAAGACAATGGGCACACCCGGAAACATCCTGTCGCGGTATTCCACCGCGAAGAGGAGGGCCGGCTCGGAAATTGCAATCACAAGGTCCTGCTTCTGGCCGCCGTACCCACGCCGCAGAGTCTCTGCCAGGCTATCCCGATAAGACTTCTCTTCGAATCGAGGGTTCTCCAGATACTCGACGGAGAAGTTCACCGGCCACGGAACACGAGCCCGTAGCGACGACTTCATCTGGTCAATTGACAAATGGCCGCGTCCGAGGCTAACCAGCACCAGTACGTTCTTCCCCTTAGGCTGTGGGGCCGCAGGGGAGTTCGTGGGAAGACACCACAAAATGACCAGAATCGCAAGCAGCACCGGTGTGCCAAGCGCAAGCGCGCCAGACCGGCGAAACGAATCACCCGGGACCGTGGCTCCCATTTTCGCACCAGGTTCTTACTGTCGACCGCTGTTGCCTTGCGGCAGGGAGAGCGAGCGCATCTTCTCCGGCCTTGCCGCCCCAAGGCCGAAGCGCTCGATTAAGGTTGCGCACCACACCTGCTGCCCGAGACCTTCCCCCGGCGAGGAATCTCCCCTGATGCCCCGGCAGCCCTGGCAATAAGATACGCCTTAGCTCCGGCCAACTCAACCGCAGCGGGCTTGTACGGGCGGCCGGACGGGTCAGCAAACGGCCGGCCTTGACATTGTGGGTCACATCCTGTACGCTTAGTTGTTAGTAACGGATTGGTTTAAGAAATGGATCAAGCTATGCAGAACCGGAGAGCTGCGACGTGGGCTTCAATCGGCGGGATGGTTGTTATACCTCAGGACTTCCAAGATTCCGAGATGGAGCCTTGTGCGCGGGGAGGATGGCCCCCCATTAAACTTCAAAACAAACCCGAGAAGTTGTTTAGAATCAACAAAACGATGCAAAAACAAACCTAGAACAAACCTAAACAAACCCAAGCTTTGGCGAGCGCCAGTCGAATAAGTGCTTTAGAATCAGTTTGACGTTTGGGAGTCCCGAGGAAACAAACCTAAACAAACCTAAACAAACCTAAACAAACCCGAGCCCCGAGATCGGCATTTAAGCCTTTTAGAATCAATATCATGGCGGAGATGATCAATTCAAAGCCAGGCTTGACCCGCACTCGACGTTACGAGCCGACGCCGCGACTCTTGCTGGCCGCGCTCCTGTTCTGGATCCTGCTTCCGGCCGCTGCTCTTTGCGCTTCCCAGGCGGCGCCGCCGCAGGCTGCCACGCATTCGGAGGCGCGTCCCGCTTCTCAAGCGACCATCGTCTTCATGACCGACTTCGGCTCCGACAATGACGCCGTCCCGATCTGCAAAGGCGTGATCTACGGCATCGCGCCCGAGGCGCGGATCGTCGATCTGACCCACCAAGTGACGCCTTACTCGATTCTGGAAGGCGCGCGCTTCCTTTATGGGACGAGTCCTTACTACCCTGCAGGAACCATCTTTGAAGCGGTCGTGGACCCGGGCGTGGGCAGCGCCCGCAAGGCGGTGGTAGTGAAGTCGAAGCGCGGCCAGTACTTTGTGCTGCCCGACAACGGCTTGATCACCTTAGTCGGGGATCGTGACGGCTTGGAGGCGGCGCGCGAGATCGCCAATCCGGACTGGATGATCGGGCAGAAGCTCTCCTCCACCTTTCACGGCCGCGATATCTTCTCGCCGGCGGCGGCGCACCTGGCGCACGGCGACGATTGGACTCAGATTGGTCCTGAGATACCGGTTGCGAATCTGGTCCGCCTGGACGTGCCGGCAACCAAGGAAGACGCCAAGGGCATCAGCGGCAGCATTCTGGCGGTCGACCGGCCCTTCGGCAGTCTGATTTCGAACATCGAGGCCGAGGACTTTCTGAAGCTGGGCTACGCGCTGGGCGACAAGGTGGAGGTCACTTTGGGCGTGCGGCGGTTCGTGGTCCCCTTCGTTAAGACCTTCAGCGACGTGCCGGCGGGCCAGCCGCTGCTCTACATCAACTCGCGCGGACGCGTCGGCCTGGCCATCAATCAGGGCAATTATTCGGCGGCCAACCACATCACGCCGCCGGCGGCGTTCTTCATTCCCCGCAAAGCGAAGTAGCGCCGCCGCGCCGCCGAAAGGGAAGCGCGGTCAGGAGACCACCTTCTGCTCGGCCTGATTCCAGGCGGTCTTCATGCCGCGCTTCAGGGCGATGTTGCCGAGCCACGACGTGCGGGCCGCCTCGAAGCCGACCTCAATATTGGCGTTCGGCGCTTTGCGGGAGCTCACGCATTCGAGAAAATTGGCCACGTGATCGATGGTGCCGTCGTGCTCGGACCGCACATGGATTTCGGGCGGCGGAGAAAGTGTCGCGTCCTCCGAGCGCTCGCCTTCGGGATAGACAGCCAGGTGGGCGCGATCGATCTTGAGGGTGGCCTTGGTGCCGCGGAACTCGATGCCGCCGTCGTCGATGCTGCTGTTGAGCGCGCCCGTGAAGGTCACCAGGGTCTTGCCGGGATATTCGTAGGCGGCCGTGATCGTATCGGGACACTGCCACTGCATCAGATACAAGTCGCCGGTGGTGGTGGCTGTCTGGGGCGCGGGCTGGCCGAGGTACCATTGAATCACGTCGATCCAGTGAGTGAGCAGGTCGGTCAGAATCCCGCCCCCGAAGTCCCAGAAGAACCGCCAGTGGTCGAACTTTTCCTGGGTAAAGGGCTGATCGGGCGCGTCGCCGAGCCACTTCTTCCAGTCGAGCGCGGCCGTGTCCACCGGATGCTTCGACATCCAGCCGCCGCCCCGCCAGTAGTTCTGATACCAGTAGGTGTGGACGAACGTCACTTCCCCGATCAGCCCGTCATCCACGATCTGCTTGCCCAGCACCCAATGCGGCCAGCTCCGCTGCTGCGTCCCGGTCTGGACCACGCGGCCGGACTGCTTCACCGCCGCCACCATTTCCAGGCCTTCGGGGATGGAATGCATAATCGGCTTTTCGCAATAAACGTCCTTGCCGGCGTGCACGGCGTCGATGAGAATCTGCTTGTGCCAGTGGTCGGGGGTAGCGATCAGTACCGCGTCCACGTCCTTGCGATCGAGCACTTCGCGATAGTCGGTGTGAAGCTGCGCCGCGTCCCCCGCAGCCTTCTTGGCTTCCATCCGGTTGGGCTCATAGACGTCGCAGACGGCCACCACTTGCACCTGAGGATTGCCCATGAAGAGCCCCATGACGTACGTCCCGCGCTCGCCGGATCCAATCAGGCCCAAGCGAATCCGATCGTTGGCGCCCAGCACCCGCGCCGGTGTCAAGCCGCCGAAGGCGGCCACTCCCGCGCCCACGGCGGCCGCGTCTTTCATGAACTCCCGCCGTGTCACCCCCATGCCTCTCTTCTGCTCCTTCATCGCGTCCTCCTTTTTCGATGGCTCGCCCGTGTCCAGGCAGAAGCCGAACAGCGCATCATACTCCAAGCTTCAACTTTTCGCTTCGGGAGTTGCTGTCGTGCTCATCGCGGTCTTGGGGTGGGCCGCGCCGACGGCCACAGGCTCGAGGCGTGGCGCCAGGATGTGAATCGCCGCGACCGCGACCAGATAAGCGCTGGCGGCCATCAAGAAGGGAATTCGGTAGCTGCCGGTCCACTGCAGCACGTGCCCGACAATCTTGGCGATGAACATGCCGCCGATCGCGCCCGCCATTCCGCCCACGCCCACCACCGAGCCCACCGCGCGCTTGGGAAACATGTCAGACGACAAGGTGTAAATGTTGGCGGAGAATCCCTGATGAGCCGCCGTGGCCAGACCGATCAGCAGCACCGCCGTCCACAGGCCGGCGACACGATAAGCCAGCGCGATCGGGGTCACGCTCACCGCGCAGATCAGCATGGCCGTCTTGCGCGCCGCGTTGACGCTGGCTCCGCGCTTGAGGAGCGCAGACGAAATCCATCCTCCCACCACGCTGCCGGCGTCGGAAATCAGGTAAATCACCACCAGCGGCAACCCGATTTCGATCAAAGGCAGGCCGTGCTCGCGCTGCAGAAAATCGGGAACCCAGAACAGATAGAACCACCAGATGGGGTCGGTGAGAAACTTGCCCAGGATGAAGGCCCACGCCTGACGATATCTCACCAGGCTCAGCCACGTCACCTTCTCGAGGGTCTCGGGCGGATCGCTGGTGATGTAGGCGAGTTCGGCTTCGGAGCATCGCGGGTGATCCTCCGGCCGGCGATAAATCGCAATCCAGAAAATCAGCCACCCAAAGCCCAACGCGCCGGTCATGAGGAAGGCCGCTCGCCAGCCAAAGTGCAGGGTGATCCAGGGAACGATCAGCGGGGTCAGAATCGCTCCCATGCTGGTGCCGGCGTTGAAAAAGCCGGTCGCGAGTGCACGCTCCCTGCGGGGAAACCACTCCGCCACCGCCTTGATGCTGACCGGGAAGACGCCGCCCTCGCCGAGCCCGAGCGCAAAACGCGCCACCACAAAGTCGGCCAGCGAGCGGGCGAAGGCGTGCGCCATGGAGGCCAGGCTCCAGAAGACGATGATCACCGAGTAGGCGCGCCGCGTGCCCAGGCGGTCCACCACCCGGCCCACCAGCAGCAGAGCCAGCGCGTAAGCGGCTTGGAAGGCGAAGACCAGATTGCCGTAGTCGATCTCGTTCCAGCCCAGGTCGTGCTGCAGGGTGTTTTTCAAAACGCCCAGCACCTGGCGATCCATGTAGTTCTTGGTCGTCCCCAGCAGCAGAAGGGCGCAGATCACCCAGCGGAAGCGGCCGACCACTGCGACAGTGCGGGGCGTAGCGGAGGAGTCGGGGAGGGACGGTCCGCCCGGGGAAGATGCAGCGGAAGGTCCGAGCGTCGACGATCGGTTCATCCGCCGGCCATCTTATCACTCCAGGGCGCCATCCTGGGCGGAGACGCGCAGGCAGGCCGAACCTCACTCGTAGCGCAAGGCCTCCAGGGGATCAACCCGCGTGGCCCAGCGAGCGGGGAGGCAGGCCGCCAGGGCTGCGATGAGCGCCAGCAAGATCGTGAGGGCTGCGAACATCCAGAGGTCGAGGCGAACGATGCCGAACAGCAGGCTCGAAAGGGCGCGGGTGAGAGCCAAAGCGCAGGGAATGCCGACGGCGAGACCGACGACCGCAAGCCTGAAGGCATAGCCGACCACCAGCCGCAGCATGTCCTGTTGCTGTGCGCCCAGCGCCATGCGCACGCCGAATTCGTGGGTGCGCTGCCTGACGGAGTAGGCCATGACGGCAAAGATTCCGGCGGCTGCCAGAATCAGGGCGATGGCGCCGAACACGAGCATCATGCGGGCGGAGAACTCCACGCCGCTGTCGTTGTCGGCAAGCATCTGATCGACGGTGCGGATGTCATAGGGAGGCTGGTCGGGATCGATCGCCTGGACAGCCGCCCGCGCGGCGGCCGCCAGCGCCACGGGATCCCCGGTGGTGCGGACGGCCAGCGTCAGGGAGGATCGAGGCGCTTGGGCGAAGGGCACATAGACGGTGGGATTGGGCTCAGGATCGAAGGTCGACAGTTTGATGTCGCCCACTACCCCTACCACCGTGTGCCAGGGCTCGTTCGACCGCTCCCGGCCCAGCCGCAGCCTGCGTCCGACGGGGTCCTGATGAGGCCAGATGCGGCGCGCCAGCCTCTCGCTGACCAGCGCCACCGGCGCGGCCTCCGGCCCATCCTGCGGCGTGAACACCCGGCCTTCGAGCAAGGGGATGTGAAGGGTGCGGAAGAAATCAGGCGTAACGGGCTGCGAGATCGCTTCCCGCAACTCGCCCGGCGCCGCCGGAGGCTGATCCTCGCCGCGGTACTCGGTCGAATCCCAGGTCCAGCTGCCCGGCAGGCTGGTGGCCGCGGCCGCCGACTCCGCCCCGGGCAGGGCTTGAAGCTTGGCCAGCGCTTGATCGTAAAACTCGCGGATGCTCGCCGGGTCGCGGTATTTGGATTCGGCCAGCGCCACATGAAAGCTGAGGACATGGTACCGGTCGAATCCCAGGTCCTTGCCGACCAGGCCGCGAAACCCTTTCACCATCAGACCGGCGCCCACCAGCAGCACCAGCGCCAAGGCCACCTCCGAGATCACCAGCAAGGCGCGCAGACGGCTGCGTCCGGGCCCCGAACCGCCGCCGCGGCCGCCCTCTTTCAGCACGTCGTTCACCTCCGACCGCGAGGCCTGGAGAGAGGGAGCGAGCGCCGCCACGACGCCACTCAGGACGCCGATCACCAGGGTGAATGCCAGCACCCGCGAATCAATCTGCAGGTGCTTGAGCCCCGGCACGTGTTGAACGATGAAGGCCGGGATGCTGCGGCGCGAAAGGGTCAGTCCCCAAAAGGAGAGCGCGAGGCTGCAGAGGGCGCCCGTCGTGGCTACCAGGACTCCTTCCACCAGCAGTTGCCGGGCGATGCGCCAACGCCCCGCACCGAGCGCGATCCGCAGCGCGATCTCCTTCTGCCGCGCCGTGGCCCGCGCCAGGTGCAGGTTGGCGACGTTGGCACAAGCCAGCAGCAGCACAAAGACGGCTGCCCCCATCAGCGTGAGAACGAACTGCTTCGAGCCGTACGTCACATCGTCGACCAGACCCACCACTCGCACGCCGTGCCCGGCGTTGGTGCCGGGATACTGCTGGCTGAGGCGTCCCGCGACCCTGTTCAGATCCGCCTGCGCCCGCGCAATGGAGACTCCGGCTTTGAGGCGACCGATGGCTTGCAGGTAGTGATCGCTACGGTTGGCCCGCTCAGCGGCTGTGAGGTCGAGCGGCGCCCAGGCGTCCGCCCCGACGGGATAGTCGAAGTCAGCCGGCATGATCCCGATCACCGTAAACTTGGCGCCGTTGAGAAGGAGGTTCCGGCCGATCGCTTGGCGGTCGGCGCCCAGATGGCGCTGCCAGAAGCGATAACTGAGCACCGCCACGGAGGTGCGGCCCGGCTCGAAATCGCCGGCGGCGACGGCCCGTCCCAGGTAGGGCGCGATCCCGAGCAACGCGAAAAAGTCGCGGGTTACCTGAACTCCTTCCACCCGCTCCGACAGGCCCGAGCCAGTCAGATTTACGTCCCAGCCATGGCTGGCGGCCAGATCGTCGAAGCTGGCGCTCTGCTCGGTCCAGTCGCGGAAGTTGGCGGGAGCCACGCTCATGCGATCCTCGTCCTGCTTCGGGATCGTCTCCCAGAGGACGACGGCGCGGTCAAGGTCCTTAAAGGCGAACGGGCGCAGCAGCATGGCGTTGACAGTGCTGAAGATGACGGTGTTGGCCCCGATGCCGAGCGCCAGCGCTACCACCGCCACCGCCGTCAAGCCTGGATTTTTGCCCAGAGCGCGCAGGCCGTAACGGATGTCCTGAAACAAAGTTCCCACGTGGCCCCCTTCGTCGAGGGATCGACTCTCGTAATGGATTACGACGCTCGTGGCCAACTTGTTCCCGCCCACACCAAGGCTCGGTCTGCAGGAGTTGCCGCCCTATCCTTCAAGCGGGGGAAATCGTGGCGGGATGAGGCTGTTGGGTGGGGGAGATCGGGTGTTTGAGGGCCGGGGTCAAGCCGGCCGGCTGGCGGTTGAGTGCCCTCGCCAAAAGGCGTCTACGACGCGTTCCGCCATGTCTGCCGGCAGCTTCCGGCCCATCAGGGCCAGCACGTGACGATAGATCATGGGACCCATCAACAAGGCCACACTGACGTCCAGGTCGAGATCGGAGGGGAGGGAACCATCGGCGACCGAGCGCTTCAGGAGCCGCCTCAGCTCGAGGCGGGCCGGCTGCATCATGCAAGCCCGCCAGGCTTTGCCAAAGGCCGGATTGCGGGTGGCGTAGGCCATGAAATGCGGCATCAGCCTGCTCCGCAGATCGGCCCTCTGGGCCGGCGGCTCGCGCTTCAAAACGGCAATCATGCCGGCGCGCTCGCCGGCCGCTTTCAAAGCCGGAGTCTCACCGAGTCCATGCAAGTAGGTCAAGACCTCGAGGCAGAGGGCGTCCTTGTCGCGCCAATGTTTGTAGATGGTCGCCTTACTCACGCCGGAGGCGGCGGCAATGGCGTCCATGCTGGTGGCCTCGATGCCCTCCGCGGCAAAGAGCCGCAGGGCGGCGTCAAGGACTTTCTGGTGGGCGCGAGGACTGCGGGAGCGGGGCATGGTTCAGATCTCGATCTTGGAGAACATGTAGCTTCCGATACTGAGCAGGACCACCGCCACCGCCGCCAGGACCGACAGGTCGGTCAGGACCCCAAAATGCGACCGGCCGATCAGGGTGGCGCGCAGGCCGTCGATGCCGTAAGAGAGCGGGTCCGCGCTGGTGACCGCACCCAGAGCCTTGGGAAGGTGCTCCAGCGGAAAGAGCGCCCCGGAGAGGAAGAAAATGGGCAGCACCAGAAAATTCATGATCAGTTGAAGGCCTTGCATGTCTTCCACGCGCGAACCGATGGCCGTGCCGAGCCCGGCAAAGACGAGGGCGATCAGCGCCATGTAAAGAAACGCCCGCGGGACCGCCAGCCAGCTCATGGGACGGAAGCCGGCAGCCAGGCAAACAACCACCACCAGCGTGCCCTGCAGGAGGGCTACCGTGACTCCACCCAGGGTCTTGCCCACCACAATGCTGATCCTCGGCACCGGGGCCACCAGCGTCTCTTTGAGGAAACCAAACTGCCGGTCCCAGACCAGGCCGATGCCGGAGAAGATCGAGGTGAAGAGCACCGTCATTCCGATGACCCCCGGAGCCACAAATTGCAGATAGCTTCCGTTCCCCGACTGCTGAAAGACCGGCCCGAGGCCGAAGCCCAGGGCCAGCAGATAAAGCAACGGCTGGCCGAGCGAAGCCACCATCTGCGCCCGGGACCGCGTGTAGCGCTTCAACTCGCGAAGCCAGAGAATGTAAACGGCGCCCATGGCTTACCGCCTCCAGAGTTTGGCGATCTGCCGCATAGCATCGGCCGAGGTCGCGGATTCATCCCGGATCGAGGAACCTGTGAGCGCCAGAAAGGCATGCTCCAGCGAGTCGGTCTGGGTCTGCGCCTTGAGTTCCGCCGGCGAGCCTTGGGCCACAATCCTGCCATGATCGATCACCGCGATGCGATGGGCCACCCGATCGGCTTCGTCCATGTAGTGCGTGGTCAGAAAGACGGTGACGCCCTCGGTCTCGTTCAGGCCCTTGACGTGGGTCCACAGTTGGTTCCGGCTCTGCGGGTCCAGCCCCAGAGTGGGCTCGTCGAGAAAGAGAATCTTCGGGGTGTGGAGAAAGCCGCGCGCAATCTCCAGCCGCCGCTTCATCCCGCCCGAGAAGCGCTTGACCGGTTCGTTGCGGCGCTCCCAAAGCTCGAAGAGCTTGAGCAGCTTCTCGGTACGTTCCACCCGCTGACGGCGCGGCACATGGTAAAGAACGCCGTGAATCTCCATGTTCTCCCAGGCGGTCAGCTCCGATTCCAGGCTGGGGTCCTGAAAGACGATCCCGAATCGCTGCCTCGCCTCGTTCTGCTTGCGGAGCGGGTCGAGTCCATCCAGTTCGACCGTGCCGGCCGTCGGCCTCAGCAACGTCGTCAACATCTTGATGGTCGTGGTCTTGCCGGCGCCATTGGGTCCCAGAAAGGCGAAGATCTCGCCCTGGCGCACCTCAAACGAAATATCCTTCACGGCCGTGAAGTCGCCAAAAGTCTTGACCAGATTGCGCACGCGGATCACGTGACAGGTTCTCCGGGTTGGAATACTAAACGGTATAGTTTACTTTGTCAAGTACCGTCTCTTACTCACGGAAGAGGCCGGGTTCCTTGCGGCATACATCGACACGAGTGTCTGCCACGAGTGTCTGCTAAGATGGCGGGATGCAACTGATAGAGGAAATGAACCCGGAGCACCGGAACCGCGACCGGAAAGTCGTCTTCGCTTGTCTGACGGTTCTGTTTATCGGGGCCTGGTCCTGGCCTGTCCGGGCGTCGCATCCGCTTGGCACGGTGACGATCGACTACCCCTCCGGCGGGAATTCTCCGCGTGCCCGGGGGAAGCCCTGAGAGCGGTTTGGTACGGGATGCGGCCGGCAATCTCTATGGCACCACGTATTACGGCGGCACTTCGGGTTCTGGAACGGTGTTTAAGTACACGCCTTGATCGGGGCGTCAAGGACGATTCAAAAGGGAGGGGCCATGAACGCAAACGAGCGGTATCGGCGCCCATTCGGCGAGTTGCTCTGCTCCCGGGTTGCGAGAAAGGCAACATGGTGGGGAACAATGTTCGCCACGCTCGTGATTTGCGCAGCGACGACGATCACTTTGCATGCCCAAGGCCTGTTCACCGTGCATAATTTCGATGGTACGGATGGATCGGAACCCGCCCAAGGGCTCGTCCAAGGGGCTGACGGGAATCTCTACGGGGCCACGCAGTATGGCGGGGCCAACAACTATGGGACCGTTTTCAAGATCACACACGCGGGCGTAGTGACGACACTTCACACTTTCGACAGTACAGACGGTTACTTCCCGTGGCCGCTGGTTCAGGGTGCCGATGGCAATTTCTATGGCACAACCTATTCGGGTGGAGGCAGTACTAGCTGCCCTTACGGCGGCTGCGGTACGGTCTTCAAAATCACACCGAGCGGCGCCCTGACCACTCTGCACATCTTCTGCGCGGAGGCCGGTTGCTCGGACGGTAGTGGGCCGTACTTAGGACTGATCCTGGGCAATGACGGGAACTTCTACGGAACAACCACGCTTGGCGGCGCGTCCGGCGAAGGCACGGTTTTCAGGATTACCCCCGGCGGAACGCTGACGACCCTCTACAGTTTTTGCTCCCGAAGCGGTTGCAGTGACGGCTTCCTGCCTTCGGCGGCGCTGGTCCTCGGCGCCGACGGGAACTTCTATGGAACAACGAGCTACAGCGGGACCGGCTCGCCTTATCCTGGAACCGTGTTCAAGATTACCCCCAAGGGATTTCTGACCACCTTGTACACTTTTTGCTCCCAACCCAATTGCACGGATGGCACCCAGCCCATCTCTCTCGTGCAGGGGGTCGATGGGAACTTTTACGGCGCCACGCAATATGGCGGGGTTTACCCCCCCTCCTGTCCTGTTCCTTATGGCTGCGGGACGGTCTTCAAACTCACCCCCAGTGGGAAGAGCACCACGCTCTACAGCTTTTGCTCGCAAAGCGGTTGCGCGGACGGCATCGACCCTTATGGGCTGACCCAGGGTACCGACGGGAACTTCTATGGGACAACTTCGACTGGTGGAAGCGGCAGTGGGACGGTGTTCTCGATCACGCCGTCCGGCAAGCTAACCACCCTGGTCAATTTTGATGGCACGAATGGCGCCGATCCTTACCTTGGTGGGTTGGTCCAGGACACAAACGGCAGGTTCTACGGGACCACCTTGCAGGGCGGGGCAAGCGGATACGGCACGGTGTTCGGCTTTGCTGTGGCTGGTCTGGGCCCGTTTGTGGAAACAAGGCCGGCCTCGGGTAAGGTGGGAACAACGGTCAGAATTCTGGGGACCAATCTCAGCGGCGCCACCGGTGTCACCTTCAACGGCACGGCGGCAACGTTCAAGGTAGATTCGGGTTCCTTGATCTCAACCACTGTGCCAGTCGGCGCCACCGCGGGCGCCGTCCAGGTGACCACGCCGCAGGGCACGCTCAGCAGCAACGTCGTCTTCCGGGTTGGGCACTAGGGTGCGCGGTCGCCGGCTCATCCAGAAGTGGCGGGACGGGGATCGCAGCATCGCCCGTGCTTTCCATCATGTTGTAGCTCCTATGCTATAGCTCCCGCTACTTGACAGGGTTTCAGCCATCGATCTATACAGTTCGGTATGAGACCGAACGCAGCCATTGTCATGGCAGCGGCACCTGACCTGGGCGCGAACTCTTGTCTGGAGCGAGGATCGGAGTGGCGTGGCCAGGCGACGAGGTCAGAGGACCGGCCGGCGATATCACGGTTCGCGGAGGCGATTCGATACGAACGAAGCCGTCATCTTGCTGAAAACAAGTCGCTTCCATTTTTGGAATCAGGCCGATCCCGTCAACTAACTGAAAACAGATCGCTTAAGGCTATTAACCCGTCATCTTGTTGATAACTAGGCCTATTAAGCTCAAGAAGGTAGAACCAGAACGTCGTAACCCGAAGAGACATGACCCCTGACTTGATTGTTGCCAATCGCGCCGACGGCAGCAAATCTGGGCGCAATTATGGCACGAGGCTCATATCAATCGCGTCTCAGCGCTATGGGGCTTATTTTAAACAGCTTACGACCCAGAGGTGGCCGGGTTTTCAGAATGAGCTCCTGGCGGGTCACGAGACGCTCCCAGAGGCAGGGGTCTCCTACCCCCAGTCCATTGAAAAACAAACCCAACAAGTTGTTTGTAATCAGCAACAGTTCGAAAAAACAAACCCAAAACAAACCCAAACAAACCCAAATTTTGGCAACGTTGACTCCAGTAAGTCCTTTAGAATCGACCTGGCGTCAAAAGCTGCGAAAGACGGACCTAGCGACGCAGAAACTGAGCGCAGAGAGCGCCTGTCAGCGATGGAAATTCTCACCTCCCGGGTTCGGCCGTTAACCGGGGGCGTTTTTGATTGTGTCAGGCTCCGTTGACGGCGCCTCAAACTATGGACCGGCGAGACATGCTCCGTTCAGGACTGGCGATGGCGGCTTCAGGACTGGTGCCGGACGGCACAAGCTCCGGCCGGGCGCAAGACGCAGCGACTCATAAGGTGGGAACCGCTGCCGGCGGCGCCGCGCAGGCCTTTGACGAGCTGATCGCCAAGGACTGGGAGTGGCGGATGGAGCACAATCCCACCTGGGCGTCCACGCTCGGCGACCGCCGCTGGAATGACCGTTGGGAAGACTTGAGCCTCGAAGCCATCTCCCTGGCCCACCAGCACGGGGTCGATGTTCTTGCGGCGCTCAAGGCCATCAACCGCACCCAGCTTTCCGCGCCCGACGGTCTCAACTACGACCTGCTCGAAAAGGACTATCAAACTGACGCTGAGGACTACGGGCTTCACGCCTACCTCATGCCTTTCAACTCGCAGCGCGAGGGCATCCAGACCGCGGCGCAGCTGGCGGACGCCCTTCCTTTCGTCAGCTCAAAGGATTATGAGGATTGGCTGGCCCGTTTGCGGCGCTTTCCGGCGTGCCTGGACCAGACCACGGAGGAGCTGCGGCAAGGCATCCGGGAGAAGATGGTGCTGTCCCGTGCGGTGCTGCAGCGGGTTCCCGGCCAGCTCGACAAGCAGATCGTGCCCGACCCGCGGGAAAGCGACTTCTACAAGCCCTATCGCAGCTTCGCCCCTTCGGTTGCGCCGGCCGACCAGGAGAGGTTGTCGAAAGCGGCTCAGGACGCCATCAGCCAGGGTATCGTTCCGGCCTTTGCGCGCTACCGCGAGTTCTACGTCAAGGAGTATTTGCCGGCCTGCTATCCGGAGCCCGGCATCTGGCAGGCCCCGAACGGTGCCGAACTCTACAACTTCCTGGTGCGTAAGTTCACCACCACCGATCTGACCGCTGCCCAGGTGCACGAGATCGGTCTCGGTGAGGTGGCGCGCATTAACGGAGAGATGGAAGCCGTTCGCGCCCGGACCGGTTTCCAGGGTTCACGCCCGGAGTTCTTTCAACACTTGCGGACCGATCCGCGCTTCTTCGAGAAGACGCCGGAAGAGCTGCTGAAGACTTATCGCGCCACCGCCAAGCGCGTGGACCCGGAGTTGGTCAAGCTCTTCCACACCTTGCCACGCATGCCTTACGGCGTGAAACCCATTCCCGACGCCGTGGCCCCGGACACAACTGCCGCCTACTACGCGCCTGGGGCTGCCGACGGGTCGCGCGCGGGGATCTACTACGTGAATCTCTACCGGCCCGAGACCCGTCCCACCTGGGAGATGACCGCCCTCACGCTGCATGAATCCGTGCCCGGGCACCACGTGCAGATCGCGCTGGCCATGGAGCAGACCGGTTTGCCGAACTTCCGCCGCTACGGGTATTACAACGCTTTCGGCGAGGGCTGGGGACTCTACGCCGAGTCGCTGGGAGATGAAATGGGGCTCTACGACGACCCCTATGCCAAATTTGGCCAGCTCACCTACGATATGTGGCGAGCCGTACGCCTGGTGGTAGACACCGGCATGCACGCCATGCATTGGGACCGGCAAAAGGCCATCGACTTTTTCATGCAGAATGCCGCTAAAGAAGAGCTGGACGTGGTCAACGAGATCGACCGTTACATCGCCTGGCCGGGCCAGGCTCTAGCCTACAAGATCGGCCAGCTCAAGATCAGCGAATTGCGCACTCAGGCCGCTCAGGCGCTGGGCGCGCGCTTCGACGTGCGGGAATTCCACAACGTGGTGCTGCGCGACGGCGCCTTGCCGCTCGATATTCTGCAACGCAATGTGAACGAATGGATCAGTGCCACCAAAGCCTGAGATCGCCTCTGGGAGATCGAGTGAAGTGAGATCATTTCGCGACGCTGCCGGGGCGAATGAAGAAGCGCCACTTGTCCATGTCCGCCGGAACGGCCACGTCGAAGAAGCCGACCATCATCTCGTCGTAAGTCTGATCGCCCCAGTGGACGGCCGCCTCCGGATCGGGATTATGGGGATTGTGGCGAGAGTTGTCGTACCAGGCGACCGCCTGAAGTTCGGTCCCGGCTTTCAGGAAGCGCGGCTCGGCTAGACGATAGCTCAGCTGCCAGTAGAAGTCCCAATTCACACGCAGGAGGGTTTCCAGGCTGCCGTCCGGGTGCACGAGGTTGTACTCGAAGCGCTTGCCGCGCAGGTGCAGATGGGGCAGAAAACTCAGCAAGGTGCAGTCGTTGGGGATGGTGCCATGGATCTCCACGCGATAGTCATCCACGCCGGGCGGGATCACGAAGCGATCGTTGGTCAACTGCAAGGTCAGCACGCGCTCCTTCGGCACCTGCTTGGCAAAGACCAGGCCGAGGCTTGTCTGATCGGTGCCGGCGTGTCCATCGGTCGTGTAATGCATCTGGAAGACGAGATCGGATCCGGCGGGAATGAACTTGGCCCGATCGTGGGACCATTCGTCGGGCGAACTGCCCGGCGCATAGATCAGCAGGATGTCGCTATCCGTCCACTCGGCATCGCGGCGATCGGCAGAATCGCTCAGCGTGGAAGCGGTGAAGGGCGTGTCGGTGGGCGCGTGGCGCAGCCACTTGGAGTCCGGCGGCCGGACGTAGATTACCGCATGATGCACGTGCTGCGGACTCGAAGGCCAAAGCTGCGACTGCTGCACCCAGCGGTCCTGGGCGAAGCCCGTCGGCACGATCTCGTAGGTATATTCCACGTCGCCGCGGGCTGGAACGGTTGCCGGCTGCGGCATCCGCACCACCAGGTCGGGCTGCCCGATATTCCAGCCGCCGGCCCACGCGCGGGACGGCGGCGCGTCCCGAGGATCTCCTGCCGGAGCTCCGGCTTGAGCCCAGGCGTCCAGAGTGGCGATCTGCCCGGTGGTGAGCGAGGGATCGTTGGAGAAGCGCCCGTAGCGCGGATCGGCGAACCAGGGAGGCATCCTGCGCGATCGCACGGCCTCGGCTATTGAGCTAGCCCACGGCCGGGTTTCGCCGTAGGCGGTCAGCGGCATGGGAGCGATCCCGGCCGGCCGGTGGCAGCTCTGGCATCGCTCCTGCAGGATGGGTAGCACATCGCGATAGAAGGTTGGCGTCGGCGGCTGGTTGCCGGCCGCGCCCGGAAGCGCCAGCGCGGCCAATGCCGCGGCGGCCGAAACCGGGACGATTCTTCGCAGCGTCGCTTTAGACATGGCGTGGGCGAAAGGGAAGTGCCCGAGGGCCGCCAGGCCTCGCACCGGTCGAGAGATCAGAGCCGCCGTCGAATCACTCCTTGCCGCTGCAACGATCGAGGCTCTGGCCTCCCCAAGTCGCCCTTCACGGGCGACCACGGAGTCCGCAAGCGCTGGCTCGTGGTTAGGTGCGGCTCGACAGGCCTGGCCCGCAACCCCGTTGTGATCCCTCCCTCTCCAGACGAGTCGAAGCTCCTTTTACTACAAATCGGCAAGAGTTTTCCCAGGGATTGAGTCTGCGACTATTGCTCGCCTCGGGAGACCTCTCGACGCTGGCGCCCCCGACGAGTGTCAAGCCATAGAAAGGCAAGGCCTTCGGCGAGATCGTGTGCGTGACTGTGCCGGCAACAAGTCTGTCGCCATTTGGCAACGGGGCTGCGCTCCTAGCGGCGGCAAGGCAAATACGGCCGACGTGTGACTCCCGCGGACCTTCGCACCATTGTAGCCAAGGGCTCTGAGTCACATCGGCTCTTTCACTACCGACTAAATATTCGTCGGCTAGTACCGCAAGGTACAAGAGGGAGGCGGTTTGGACGCAGAACTGAAACAGTGCAAACGCGCCATTCGAATCTTTTTGCGGACGGCTTACACGGACGAGCGCCTGACCTGGATGCTGGCGCACGCGCGCAGCGGGAAGCTCTCTTACCAATCCTGCTGCTGCCTGGTAGGCGCCGTCACTGCCGATCACGCCCTCATGGGCAAGATCAGCGCCCGGCAGATCGCCAAGTCGCGCCATTACGCCGCCGCCCGGATGTTCATGGGCGCGCGCGAAGCCGAGTGGGCCTTCTACAAGCTCGGACTCATCCGGCGCCCGTGGCGACTGTCGAGCGATGAATTTCGCCGCCGCCGCGTGATCCCCATGCTGCTGGCTGAGCTTCGGCGCCGGACACGGGCCAAGCGGAAACCGGCAGCCGTCCAACGGGTGTCGGAAAAAGCTCGTCAGCCCGTTATGAAGTAGGGCCGGCGGCGCCGGTTCACCTGGGGCTTCAGGAAGATTGTCGCGTCTTTAAGCTGGCGCGTCTGATACCCATCGAGTCACCCGGACGGAAACCGGGTCAAAATCCCTCTTCGAAGCGGCTCAATTCCACCTCCTCCCTCCATTCGATGCGCGCTCGCTCGCTGGCGTCGAGCAATCGCCGGCACGCAACCGAGGCTGGCTCCGCCCGCAGCGCCTCTCCGGCGCAAGCCGGATTCATCGCCTCGCCTTCCGGCGTGAAGCGTTCCGGGGTCTTCCACAAGCTGGAGCCGGGAAGGAAGCTGTGATCCAGGCTGTCACGCACCATGCGCTTGAGGGTGGCGTAGTCGAGATGGTAGGTCTCGACCGCGCGCTCGAACTCCCAGGTCAGCTCCGAGCGCGACACGCCTTCATCGTCGGTGGCCAGCGCCACCGGCACTCCGGCGCGGAGATAGACGGGCAAGGGATGATTCGGCCCGCTGATCCCCAGAATCATATCGTTGCTCGTCAGGCAGATCTCCACCAGCACGTGGCGGCGGGCCATCTCCGCCACAAGACCCTGCGCGTCGCGCTCGTGCATCACGTCCACACCGTGGCCGATGCGTTCGGCGTGTCCCTTCTCAACGGAGTCGCGGATGTGAAAAGTCAAGTCGTGCGGCCGCACCAGGCCCGGTGACAGCTCGCCGGCGTGCAGGGTGATGTGGACTTTGGGATACACGCCGTGCAGGTCATCGAGCATCCGCATCTGGACCTCGAAATCAGCCAGCGCCACCGGGTCGTCCTCCGGCTGGACGATGTTCAGGCCCACCACGCGTGGATCCACGCTGGCCATCTCGAAGCCGGCCACCATCTGGGCGAAGACCGACGGCTTGGGGATGGCGCGCAGCACCTGATACAGATAGCGCACCGTGACTCCGCAGCCGGGATCCGGCTGCTGCCCGCCGCAGCCGAGCGCCCGGCGCATCTGGGCTTCCGCCTCGTCCAGATTGTGGCGCCCGGCGGCCACCACAGTCGCCATCCCGCCCGCCAGCAGACGCTGGCGCAAGCCTTGGAGGTCGTTACTCCAGCCGAGCTTGGCCCCTAGTTGCGAGGCCTCGCTGCCGTCCGGCGTGAACATGGTTTCGAGGTAAAGTTCGTGCTGGGCGGCGGCTCGCCGGACGGCCTCGGCCAGCATGTCCCCCGTGTGCTGCTTCGTGGCCAGGCCGAACTTGCCGAAGGTGGCGAAGAAGTGGTCGTGTCCGGAGCGGTCTTCGGACGAGGGATGGAAGTTGCGCATCGACCAGGCATCGATCATCCGGTTGCGAAGATCCGCCTCGGCCAACGCCCGCGAGGCGGCCACATGGTTCGTCTCAGGTTCACAAGGCGGAGGCAGAAGCGCGACCGAAGCGAGGTCGACGCAGAGCCCGTCCTGGGCGGCATAGTCGATCAGGCTCTCGGCGTAAACCGAACCGCTGAGGTGGTGATGCAGGTCGCCGCCTTTTGGCATGCGAGCCAGAAAGTCCACCAGCAGGGGAGGCTGGCCGCGCACGGAGTCAAGATAGCGGCTGGCGCGCGAAGCCGGGGTCTCGGCGCGATGCGTGGACGATGCCGGCGCCTGGGTCGCATCGCGAGCCGATGACTGGGCGCGAGCGACAGGGTGGAGGGCGCTCCAAACCAGGACCATTCCCAGCCCAGCGACCGCCTTTCGGGAGCCACGCCTCATCTCGACCTCCTTAGCGAGCCCAAAGAATACCACTGGAGTCGGGCGGCACATGAAGGAAAGCTCAACCGCCCCGCCGCCCTTCAGATTTCTCATTGACCGGCAGGTACCCGCGCGACTTAACTCCTTTTGATTTATAAACATTCCAGCTTTGATCGTACTGCCTCGGTCCCGCCGGGCCCAACGCTTGCACGAACCAGCCGCGACAAAGGGGGCTCTATCACGGTTCGCCCAAGCAACCCCTGGCGTGTTGGCTCCGCTCTCTCTTGCTCTCATTGACCGGCGGAACCCCAAAGCTCCCACTTTTCTCAGAAACAGGCCTTTTTCTAGCCTTAAGTGTCTAACAACAAGACGTTTAAGCCCATTGGCTTCGCCTCGGCCATTTTTCTCGTAATTCACTCATGCTGCAAGGTTTAACCCCATTGGCTTCGGTTGGCTTCGCCTCCCTGTCAGGTCGGCTGAGCGGCCCCGAGGCGACAGACAAGCGACGGGCCGGGACCCTGCCGGCTTCGCCGTTCGGACCCCTGCCCTACCAGCGTCAGGTCCTGGGGAGCATAAGCTCCTCTGTTTATCATGAAGCTATCTAACATACAGGAATAAATCCCCGGCGTCAAGCCTGTGTCTCTTCTCGGGTGGCTGATCCGGTCAGGCCTTCCTCTGGCCTCGCCCTGGCTGGCCACCGTCTGGAAATCAGCCCGTCACACCCCAAGGGTGACCCATGTCACGGCAGGGCCGAAGCAGGTCTGCCTACCCTCGTGTCATAAGGCGGTAGCTGTGACAATCTCCCGGTCATGTGTAGCCCCTTACGCAGAATGCCCGCCGCGCCACCTCTAAAAAGGAGGTCGCCATGAAGCGGAGCCTCTCACAGTTTTCCCCGATCATTGTGCCTTTTCTCGCAGCACTCTTGACCGCCTTGAGTACTCTGGGCGTGTTCAGCACGGAGGCGCTTGCCCAAAACCCCGTCCCGTTTGTGAATCAACCCCTGGTGCCTGACGCGACGCCGCCGGGCGGGCCGGACTTTACCCTGACCGTGAACGGCACCGGTTTTGTCTTTGGCTCCCTCGTGCACTGGAACGGTAGTGCGCTCGCCACTCAGTTCGTCAGCGGCTCGCGATTGACGGCGACGGTCCCAGCTTCGGACATCGCCACGGCGAGCACGGCGTCGGTGACGGTAGTCAGTCCGGCGCCCGGCGGTGGCACGTCGAATGTTGCGTTCTTCACGGCCACGGCCGCTACGGCCGCGCTGGCGTTCACTTCTTCGACCTTCGCCACGAGCGAAGGCCCCGCGGGGATTGTGGCTGGCGATTTCAACGGCGATGGCAAACTCGATTTAGCTGTCGCAAGCAGCGCCGGTACCGTATCGATTCTGCTCGGCAACGGCGACGGGACCTTCCAAAGCCATGTTGATTACACCACGAGCGCCAATTCCACGGCTATGGTGACCGGCGATTTCAACAACGATGGAAAGCTTGATCTGGTCGTCGGAAACTCCATACTGCTCGGTAACGGCGATGGCACCTTTCAGCCATCCCTCACCGTGCCCATCAGCCCGATTCAGACCGAAGCACAGCCGTCGCCAAGCAGTTTGCTGGCGGCGGACTTCAACGGCGATGGCAACTTGGATCTGGCCGCGATTACTTCAAGTAGCACGGGGATGATCGAGATTTCCGTTGCTCTCGGTAACGGCGACGGTACATTTGGAACGCCCGTAAGCTCGGCAACCCCGATACAACAATACACATACATGACGCTGTCCATGAGTACAGGCGATTTCAACGGTGATGGCAAGCTGGACTTGGCGGTGACGGTGGCGGGTGCGTGCATTTTTGGCCTTTCCGCTTGCGGAGCCTCTTATATCCAGTTGGGAAACGGCGACGGAACGTTCCAGGCCGGCGTGCCGACCTCTTCCGCTGTCTTCTTCAATCCCACCTGGGTAGGGACCGGCGACTTCAACGGTGACAGTAAGCTCGATCTCATCTCGACGGACTGCTTTTCCCGCGATACCTTGCTCGTCTCCTACGACCTCCTTCTGGGCGCAGGGGATTCGACATTCACCCCGGCTGCCGGCGGCAGCCCGCCGCCCGGGAGCACCGCGTGCCCCGCCTCGGGAGTCATCGGGGACTTCAACGGCGACGGCAGACTCGACCTCGCTGCAGTCAATGGCCCACCGGGACCCGATGACGAGAGCATCTCGATATTGCTCGGCAACGGAGATGGCAGCCTCCAGTCGCCTGTGGAGTTTGCCACCGGCGCCTTCCTCCTTGTCTCAACTGTGGGCGACTTCAACGGTGACGGCAGGCTGGACTTGGCAATAGCTCCTAGTTGGGGAGTCAAGGCTGTCACCGTTCTGTTGCAGCAGCCTACAGAGCCCATACCCTTTGCTCTTTCGGCGGTCAGCTTGCAATTTGGTAACACAAACGTGGGCTCGACCAGCGCGGCGGAAACGACGACGGTTACGAATACCGGCAGTACGCCTGTAACGTTCACCAGCATCTCCGCCAGCGGAGACTTCGCCGAAACCAACGACTGCGGAGCATCCCTCGCGGCCGGCGCGAGTTGTGTCGTCTCGGTGACGTTCACGCCCAAGGTCTCCGGCATCCGAACAGGCGCTGTCACGATTTCATATAACGGGCTTGGCAGTCCCCAGGCCGTCAACCTCACCGGGACTGGAGTGGTCCCGGCGCCGAATGTCACCCTTTCGCCCGCCAGCCTGACCTTCGGCAACCAGCCCCTGGGGACCACCAGCCCGACGCAATCCGTCACTCTCTCCAACTGTGGCACCGCAGCACTGAGCATGACCAGCATCGCTGCCAGCGGAGATTTTGCCGAGACGAACACGTGTGGCAATTCCGTAGCTGCGGGAACGGGTTGCACCATCAGCGTCACGTTCACCCCCACTGCGGCGGGTGTACGGGGCGGTGCGATCACGATCACCGACGATGCCGCCGGCAGCCCGCAGATGGTGAGCCTTACGGGCAACGGCCAGACTTCGGAACCGGTTGTTACTCTCTCGCTGACCAGCCTGGTCTTCCCGAACCAAGTGCTCCACACCACGAGCGCAGCGGAGACCGTGACGCTCAAGAATCCCGGGTCAGCCGCCTTGACCGTGACTAGCATAGCCATCAGCGGGGACTACGCACAGACGAATAGCTGCGGTGGCTCCGTAGCTGCTGGCGGGACTTGTACCATTAGCGTCACATTCACTCCCACGGCTCCGGGGACTCGAACGGGAACCGTCACTATCAGCGACAACGCTCCGGGCAGTCCGCAGGTTGTGAGTCTGACGGGCACGGGGATGGGACCGGTGGTCAGCTTTAGCGCCACAACCATGTCCGTGGGAGGTCAGGTGGTGGGAACCGCCGGCGCCGCGCAAACGGTGACCCTGACCAACAGCGGCAACGCCACCTTGAGCATCACGGGGCTGACGATCTTGCCTGCCAGTTTCACCGAGACCAATACCTGCGGATCGAGCCTGGCAGCGGGCGCGAGTTGCACCATCACGGTGACCTTCACGCCTTCCGCGGCGGGCGAAATCACCGGAATGCTCAGCATTACGGACAATGCCTCGGGCAGTCCACAGCAGGTGACGCTGTCCGGCGTGGGCCAGGACTTCGGCATCGGACCTTACAACTTGACCACGACCATTCCGGCCGGTTGGACCGCGGCCTACGATCTGGCCGTCTGGCCTGCAGGCGGGTTCAACCAGACGGTCTCGCTTGCCTGCAGCGGCGTGCCCCAGCAGTCCAGTTGCACGGTGACGCCCACCTCCACCACCCTCGACGGCCGAAACCACGCCGTGATCACTCTGCGCGTGCTGACCAGCGCCCCGGCGAGCGTGCCGACGCCGGCCGGTCGACCGCTGAGCCAGCCGCCAGGCTGGCTGCTGGCGGCGACGGGGAGCATCCTGGGGTTTCTGATCATGCTGGCCCTTGAGGCTCGGCGCCGCAGGACTCCCAGGCTTCGGCTGCGCCTTCGGACGCCAGCAGGTGCGCTATTGCTGCTCGTCCTGCTTTGGGTCGGGTGCGGCGGAGGAAGCAGCTTCGTGGTGCCGCCGACGCCGACGGGAGGCACGCCCAGCGGAACCTATGTGGTCACGGTGACGGCCACATCGGGTCACTTATCCCGCGCCGTAACGATGCAATTGACGGTAAAGTAGATCGAACGCCAACCGGCTCCTGGCGGGAGAGGCGCTGGAGATCGCGACTTTGGTCCCGGCGCGCCGGCTCAGGAACCAGAACGGCGAACGGAATCATGGCCAGATTGGACCTCGACGACTTCGCGGGGAGGGAACTCGTCCGTGTCTACATTGCGGGCCGGGTGAGCGAAGCGGAGAATGTGGAGAGCGCTCTCACGGAGCGCGGGATCGACTACGCCGTCGACATCGAACCGTTCCTGAAGTCGAGTCTTGGCCTGTTCACCTCAGCGTACGCGGGAGCCGCCTTCTATGTCCTGTCCGGACAAGCCGCCCTCGCTCGCACCGTCCTGGCGGCTGCGGGTTTGAATCAGGGCCTCGCCGACGATGAAGCTTCGAGGTAAATCAGAAGCGGGTCGAGGCGGCGCAGTCGTCTTGAGCCAAGCTCTAGCCTACATCAAAACGGCGGTTCCAGATGAAAACGCGGGGATGCTTCGCTACGCTCAGCATGACAGGATCCGAGGACGACTTCCAAGGTCTTAGCATCTCCAACACCATTGAGTCCGATCAGCCCGCGGCAGCCTGACCGAACCGGCGCTTGGCCTCTTCCAGCATCGCCTGCGTGGCCGTGGCGCCGACGCGAGTCACGCCCAAGGCGCGGACGCGCACCAGATCGTCCAGTGTCCGCACGCCGCCGGCCGCCTTGATCTGAACCGCCGGGGCGCTATGCTGCCGCATCAGCCGGAGGTGATGGTCGGTGGCTCCCTTGTAGTTGTAGGAGCCGTCCGGCTGCTTGACGAAGCCGTAGCCGGTGGAGGTCTTCACGAAGGCGACGCCCGCTTCCGAGCAGATCTCACACAGCCGGATGATGTGCGCGTCGTCGAGGTAGTCATTCTCGAAGATCACTTTCAGGATGGCGCCTTGGGCCAGCACCGCCTGGTTGAGGGCCCGGATCTCGGCGCTCACGTACTCCCAGTCGCCGCCGAGCGCCTTGCCAATGTTGATCACCGCGTCGATCTCGCTGCCTCCCGCGCGCGCGGCCGCCTCGGCTTCCGCCACCTTGATCGCGGTCGGGCTGTTGCCGTGCGGGAAGGCCACTACCGGACAGACGCCCACGTCCGAGCCGGCCAGGATCTCGCGGGCCAAGACGATGGCGTAAGGCTTGACGCAGGCCGTGGCCACGCCATAGTCGCGAGCCAGGCGGCAACCGTCGGCGATCTGCGCGTCCGTCATGGTGGGATGCAGCAGGGAGTGATCGATCATTTTGGCGAGTGTGCGGACGCTTACCGGTGCTGTGACGCCCACGTTCCCTCCGTCATGCTCTCGGCCGGCCACGGCCCTATTTGGCGTCTTTCTGATTGATGTGTCAAGACTTGCGCCTCTGGCGCACCCTAGGTTCGTTTCGGGTTCGTTTAGGTTCGCCTCGTCTTGTTGATTCTAAACAACTTATCGGGTTCGTTTTTGCATTTTTTTACCCCGGGGGGGGTCCCCCCTGAAGGAGCGGAGGCGTACAGCGCTCCCGCTGTCACTCCCAGCCCAGCCCGCCAGACTCGGCCGGCTGCCTGAGCCGAAGCGCCCAAGCCAGCGCTGTGATCACCAATGGCCCTTTCCGTGGGCAGCATAGCCGTGCCCGCCGATTCAACCAAGAAGATATTGAATTTATAGGACACAGGCTAGAGGCAGGAATGTCAAGGCCGGGCACCCCAGGCGCCACGCCGAATCCCCAGAATGGCGGCTGGCAGAAAGGGCTCTCAGGGACGGCCGCCGTTCTGAATCTGATCGAAGTCAACGTTCAGAATCGGGTACTTCTTCCAGTCCTGGTAGTCGAAGTGCCACCACTCGTCCTCGTAGACGGTGAAGCCTTCGTTTTCCATGGCGTGACGGAGCAATGCGCGGTTCCAGCGCTCCAGCGAGGTTCCGCCGGGATAGAAGGGGTAGGCGCGCTCGGTCATCTCGTCGTAGCCGCTCACCATCGGCACCTCGCCGCCCGTCTTCAAATCATAAACGCTGAGGTCGACGGCGCAGCCGCGATTGTGGCGCGAGCCCTCGGATGGGTCGGCGACGAAGATGTGATCGGGGTCGGGTACGGCGTCCCAAAACATCTTGGTGACGTACCACGGCCGGTAGGCGTCGTGAATCAGCAGTCCGTAACCGAGCGGATGCAGCTCCTGGCTGGTGCGGACCACCGCTTCGGCGGCCGGGCGCTGCATGAAGGCGCGCGCCTCGCGGTACATCGGGGTGCTGAGAAAATTGCGGGTGGTGGCATAGCGGATGTCAAGCTTGATGCTGGGGTCGAGCTTGACCAGTTCGACGAGGTCCGGGGGCCGGAAGTCGCCGGACTCCTTGGGCGGCTGCGCGGCCAGCGCGTCACGCCTCAGCTCGCCGACGGGCTTCAGAGGCTGGACGTGGAACACGCCGCCGGCAATGTTCCCGCCCGCGCGCCGCTTGAACTCCACCCAGCCGATCTTGACGCCCGTCACCGCGCCCTGGGCGTCGCGCTCGAAGGTGGCGCGTTCGCGGTCGTAAAGACCGTGGTCGGGAAACTGAAAGACGTCCTTCGACACCTGATTCAGCGGGGCGTACTCGTACCACTCGATCAGCGCCGTCAGGCGGCCGTCCTTCTCGAGAATGTACAAGGTGTCGTAGTCCCAGCCATACTCGCCGATGAGATCCTGCCATTGTTCCGGGGGCGCTGCCGGATGCGGCACTTCAACCCTGTCGAGCTTCTTCGGTCCGACCTCGATGGCCTGGTCCAGCACGATTACCGGCGTGCCGTAGGCGAGGCGGTCATCCACCACCAGGCGGCCGCCGAGCGAGCGCAACTCGACTTCGAAGCCGCCCGAGACGCGTTGCATGAACAAGCGTCCTTCGCGTTCCTTGAGATCCACCGCGTCCGATCCGGTTCCATAGCGGCCGGCCAGCCGGCGCGCCAGGCTGCGATCGACGGGTTCGGTGAGTTCGACCTTCGGCAAGGGCTGGTGGGCGCGCGCCGCCAGCATCAATCGCAGCGCCTCAGTGGCGATGTGATCGGTGACGGCGTTCGAGCTATCCAGAGTGGCCGCCGCCACTGCGCCTAGCTTGTCGTCCGGAAGGGCGTCGAGCGAGGTGGCAAAACCATAGATAGCGCCGTCATGGCCGACCAGGCGGTGTCCGTCGAGCTTGCCGAGCGCGAAGCCCAGGCCGAAGCGGCTGGGATGCGCCGGCGTCGGGAACTGGGGCGTCCACATCTGGTCGAGGGTCGCCTGACTGATTACCGGTCCGGAGGGACCGCGGCCGCCCGCAAAGAGCACACTCTCAAACTTCGCCAGGTCTTCCACCGTGGTGTAAAGGCTGCCCGCCGGGAAGATGCCGATCTGAAAGACGGGGGCGGGAAAGAAGCGTCCGTCGTAGGTCCAGATCTGGGCCTTGGCGAGATCGCGGGTGAGGTCCGGCGCCGGTTCGAAGCCGCTGGTGCGGAGTCCCATGGGCTCCAGAACCGCCTGCTTGAGGTAGGGGGCGAAGGGCTGGCCGGCGCGCTGCTGGAGCAGGTAGCCGACCACCGTGATGCCGGCATTCGAATACTTGGTGTGGGCGCCGGGCGGATAGATCAGGGCAGTCTGATTGAGGCTGTGGACCACCTCGGCAAGCCCGGGCGGGTTGGAGTCGAAGTAGTGGCCTTCGGGGGGCTCGCGCACCAGGCCGGAGCGATGCGACATCAGCTCGCGCAAGGTGATCGGAGCCCCGAAAGGGTTCTGAGGATGAAAATCGGGAATGTAGCCGCCGACCGGAGCGTCCAGCTTGAGCTTTCCCTGTTCCACCATCTGCATGATGCCGATGTCGGTGAAGAGCTTGGAAACCGAGCCGGCGCGATAGGCGGTGACGGCGGTGGCCGGTACTTTGCGATCGGGGTCCGCCCATCCGAAGCCTTGCGCCCACACGGTCTGCTGTCCGTCCACCAGGGCCACGGCGATGGAAGGGATACGCTTTTCCCGCAGTTCGTGTTCGATGAGAGGCGTGAGCGACTGAACCACTTCAGCGTAGCCACTCTGGGGCTCGATGTTGCCGGAATCGGCAAAGTACAAACTGGAATGCAGAAACCAGAAACCCGAAACAACACAGGCCAGGAGGCAGAAACTAAAAACCAGAAGAAAGCCGCGTCCTGCGCGGGCTCTTTCTGGTTTCTGACTTCTGACTTCTGCTTTGTCCTTGAAGGTCATTCGGCTTTCACAGGCACTTCCACGTACGACGGGTATTCTTTGGAGTGATAGACCTTCTGGGTGGCCACCTGATAGTCCGACGGGGTCGCCTTGTAGATATTGGGCACGAACGTCTGCGGGTTGCGATCAATCACCGGAAACCAGGTGCTCTGCACCTGCACCATGATCTGGTGGCCCTTGAGGAAGGTGTGATCCGTATTGTGGAGAGAGTAGGCGTATTCCGTCACTTTGCCGGGCGTGACGGCTTCCGGGCGCTCGAAGCTGTTGCGGAAGCGCCCGCGAAATACCTCGTCGGCCACCATGAGCTGATATCCGCCCATGGGCGGGTTCTGGGGGATGTCCTGCGGGTAGACGTCGATCAATTTGACGATCCAGTCCGAGTCCGAACCGGTGGTGGAGGCGAAGAGGTGGGCTACGACATTGCCGGTGACGGTGACGTCATGATCGAGCACCGGCGTCTGCCAGGCGGCCACGTCGGCGCGAAGGTAAACAAAGCGCTGATCCTGCACCAGCCAGTCGAACCACTCGGAAGCCGGGCCGTAGGTGCGGCTGATGGGACGGTGACGGTAAGGAACGGGGTGCGCCGGGTCGGAGAGGTAGCTGTCGAAGGCGTGCGATTCGGATTCGGCGGGCGGATCGAAAGAGAGCTGGCTGCCGCTGTGCAAGTAGAGCTTCTTGTCGGAGACGCCCTGGCGGGGCGGCCACTGGTCGTACTGAATCCACTGGTTTGATCCGGTCTCGAAAGTGACCGCTTCTTTGACGGGAAGTTCACCCTTGTCCTTCAGCCAGTAGGTAAACCACGGCAACTGGATCTTTTCGCGGAAGTATTTGGCCGTGTCGTTTCCGAACTGGATCGCCCCCAGATGATCGCCCGCGCCATGGGCCCAGCCTCCGTGGTTCCAGGGTCCGGCCGCCAGGTAGTTCATGTGGTTGCCGTCGTTCTTCTCCAGGAGTTCGTAGATCTTATTGGGCCCGTAAAAGTCCTCCTGGTCCCACCAGCCGGTGACGTTCAGGTTGGGCACTGTGAGCTTCAAGGATTTCAGGTAGGGCGCAAAGGCTTGCTTCTGCCAGAACTCGTCGTAGTTAGGATGATCGATAAAGTTGTTCCAGGTGGGAACCTGCCCGTGCAGATACTTTTCGTTGCCGATGCTGATGGGCCCCAGCATGTTCAGATACCAGTCGTAGGTATCGAAGCGGTCGAACTGGAAGGAATAGTTCTCTTTGCCGGTCTCCATCTCGGTGGAGTACTCGAATCCGTAACTGAGCCGGAAAGCGCCGTTGTGGTGAAAATCGTCGCCCAGAAACTGATCGGCCGGCGACGCCTGCTCGGAGGCGGCCTTGAGCGCGGGGTGGGGCTCGAGCAGCGCCATGGTGGTGAGCCAGCCGCCGTAGGAGATCCCCAGAATCCCGACCTTGCCGTTGTTATTGGGAACGTTCTTCAGCAGCCAATCGATGGTGTCGTAGGTGTCGGTGCCCTCGTCGATGCTGTGCGGATCGTTCTTGTCGCGCGGATCGCGAAACATCACGAACTGGCCCTCGGAGCCGTAGCGCCCGCGGATGTCCTGAAAGACAAAGATGAAGCCCTCCGGAACCATCTCCTGGTAGGTGGGGAACTTGGTGGTGTACCCCTTCTCGTCGTCGTGCAGGCCATAGGGAGTGCGTTCAAAGATGAAGGGCAGGGGTCCGGCCGCCTGCTTGGGGGTGTAGATCTCGGTGTGGAGTTTGATGCCGTCCCGCATCGGGATCATCACATCGCGCTTATCGAAGATCTGGCTGTAGTCAGTAGGATCCTGGGCGCGCGACACGCGCATCGGGCGGATTGCCGTCCAGCCCAGCGCGAACCCCGATGCCAGAACACAACCGATCAGTCGACGTCTGCCCATCGCAGTGCCACCCCCGAGACATTAAGGTACGTGCTTCTTTCAGCCCGACAGAGCCCGCGGTCTTGTCCCCAACCTCAGAAGGCAAATTTCAGGCTGAACTCCATGGCTCGCGGGTCGGTCTGGATGTTGGTGATCTGGCCAAACGAGCAGCCGGCCTGATGGACCGCGTCGGTCTCGCCGCCGGGCCCGGGCGGCAGGCAGAAGCTGGTGTTGGGGAGCCCGAGATTCTGGTGGTTGAGAGCGTTGTAGACCTCCCAACGGAACTGAAGGTACCGCGCTTCCCCGAAATGAAATTGCTTAGAGAGGGCCGCGTCCACGTTCCAGAAGCCCGGACCGCGCAGGCCCGGCAGGTAGAGCCCGGCGGTGCCGAACTGCCAGTAGCGCGGGTCGGTCGCGGTAGGATTCTGCCAGAAGGTCTGGTCAGACCCGTAGGGAGGTGTAAAGGCGTTGGGATTGATCCAGTCGTTGATTCGCTCCGCCTTGGACCGGCTCTTGCTTAGGGACGGATTCCCGATGAGATCCGGGCGGCAGGTGATCGCGTCGCAAGGCCCTGTCACCTGGAGCGGGGTGCCGCTCTCGGCGTTGAAATTGCCGGTCAGGATCCAGCCGCCAAGGAAAGCGTTTGCAACTCCACCCTGGTTCAGGAAATGCCGGCCCAAGCCGAAGGGCAGCTCATACGTGCCCGCGAAGTTGAAGTTCTGGGGGATGTCGGCGATGGAGATGGTTCGGTCTGCGCGACGGTTGTTTTCATCCTGACAGCCCGTCCCGAAGACCCCCGAGGCGCCGGAGGCAAAACCGCCACCCTGGGCTCCAATACGTCCCCCGATATTTCCCGCGTAGCCGGAGTGGACAGGATCAAAGAGTTGCGACGCGAGTTGAGCCACGGTGCAGCTGTCCATCTCCTTGGAGATGGTATAGGTGGAGATAAAGTTGAGCCCGTGTGAGAAGCGCTTCTGCACTTTGAAGTGGACGGCGTTATAGGAGGACGAGGCGTCCAGCACGCTCTGCGAGAAAACGCCAAAGTTGGAGTCCGCCAGACAGCCGCCGGCGAAAGACGCACAGGTTGAGGACCCAAAGAGCGGATACGGCACCAGGACGGCCCCCAGGGGCAGCTCGTTTCCCCACGTTTGTTGCATCAGGTTGAGGGCATTGCCCGAGAAATAGTTGGAGAGCGGCACCTCGGAGAAGAGTTGGCTTTGATACTTAAGCTTGTCGGCCGTCGGAACGTAATTGAAGCTTCGGAAGGTGTCTCCGGCCAGGTGCGATCCGTGGCTGCCGACGTAGCCGATCTCAACCATCATGTCGCCGGGAAGCTGGCGCTGAATGTCAAGGTTCCACATCTGGATCGTGGGATCGACGGCCGGAGGAGGCGCGTAGAACTGCAGAGAATTGCCATAACCCGGAACCTTGTGCTGGGCGGGCGAGAGCCCGTCGGGCGGAATAGGGGGCTGGGTGAGCTCCGCGGTGGGGGCCTGCGGATTGCCGAGCTCCCAAGGCGGGCACTGGCCGAGAAACGGGGCGCACTGGGCCGCATTAAAGCTGCCGGGCCAGGAGGAGAACGTCTGCCAAAGGGGGCCCGGCGCCACGCCCTGGCCGTTGTTGTTGAGGGCGTTGGTGGCGTTGGTGTAGAACATGTCGTAGCCCGCCCGGACCACGGTCTTGGTGTCCGGACTCCAGGAGATGTTGATCCTGGGGGCGAAGTCCTTCTTGTTGGCCGGGAAGATGGTGCTTCCGGAGGGCAATTGGGGCGAGCCGGAATAAATCATGGCCCCCATGAGTCCGCTTCCGGCGTCCGTGCAACTGAGACAGAAGTTCGACATCGGCTGCTGCCGGGTTATCCAGTAACCCGGGATGTCCCATCGAACCCCGATGTTCAGGGTGAAGTTGGGCTTAATCCGGAAATCGTCCTGGCCGAAGAAGCCCCAGTAGTGGTCGGTCTGATAGGGCTGTCCGGTCAGGCCCGTCGCCGTAGCGCCCGGCGTCGGCGCGCCCAGCATAAACTGCTCCAGACCAAATCCACCCAAGCCAGTGACGGGATCTGTCATCAGGCTGCCGCCGAAATTGACCGTGGTGGGATCATAAATCAGGCGGCCATCGTGCTCGTCCCGGTACATGAAGCCCGTCATCAAGGTATGCCGCCCGAGGGTCTTAGTGACGTTATCCAGGATGGTGTAGGCCTCGCCGGCCCGCACCATGTTCAGGAATCCGGGGTTGCCAAAAGTGGAGCCTCGGCCCTCCGCCATGCCCACAAACCACTGCGGGTCGGGAATGCCGGGACCCAGAAAGATCTGAGCGGGCTCTATCACTTTTTGGACTTCGGAGAGGCTACTGACGCTTTCAGGGAACGGTCCCGTCCCCGGGTGGCTGTTCATATACTGCCGGCTAAAGCTGGCGCGAAACTCATTGATCAGGGTCGGGCTGAAGACGTAGGTGTTTCCAATCGTGGCCACCTGGTTTGCGAAGTCGAACGGGAAGGAAGCGCCGAATCCTTGCGACGGGAAGGTGGGTCCTATCCACGGCAACCGGAAGATATTGTAAGCGCCCGGATTGAACAGCCATTCCACAAAGAACTTGCTCTTGTCGCTGGCGGCGTGATCAACCTTGATCGACATGTTCAACGGGTCCTGGCTGGTGCCGATCGTCCCTAGAAAGTTGTCGCAGATTTTGTAGCCGCCCTTGGCCATCGGGCAGTTGCTGTTAGGGTCGTTGAAGTTCGGCAGGGGGTAGGAGTTGATGAAGTACTGGGCGATCGAATTCTGCATGCTCGTGGGGATCTGGGTGCTGAAATTGCAAGTGTTCACCCCGTTTTTGGCGCCCGCCTCGACCACGGTGTTCAAGCAACCGTTGGGATACCCGGCGACTGGGGTGCCGAAGGCCGTGCGCTGGAACAAGCCACTGGCGTTCGGGCCGGTGGTGCTCCACGGATTCCAGATGCCGAACGCGGCCGCATTGGGATCTTCGCTGAAATCGCCGCTGCGCATGGCGGGGGTTGGGACCGAGAAGGGAGCGGACGGGCCGGTCAGGTGCAGGATGGTCTTGTCGAGCGAGAAGAAGAAGAAGGTCTTGTCACGCCCCTTATAAACATGAGGGATGTCGATAGGCCCGCCGATGGTGCCTCCAAAGTCGCTGAACTGCAGGCGCCGGCTGGGGATCAGGTTACCTTCGGCATCCACCGAGGTGAAGGGATTCCGGGCGTCCATCGCGCTGTTGCGCAGGTAGCCGTAGAGGCTGCCGTGCAGTTGATTGGTCCCCGACTTCAACACCACATTGAAGACGCCGCCGCCGCTGCGGCCGTACTCCGCAGCCAGGTTGGTCGTGATGGCCTGGAATTCCGATACGGCGTCCGGCGACGGATTGACGTTGATGTTCTCGGAAAGCGTCGAGACGTTCAGACTGCCGTCCAGGTACCAGGCATTGGCGCCGCCCTGACCGCCATTCACGGAAACATCGGAGCCCTGGACGTAAGTGGGGTCGGGGAAGATTCCAAACTGGCTGTTGAAGCCGAAATTGCTGCCCGGAGGTCCGGCAACATTTTCCACCCCGGGAAGCAAGTAGACCAATTGCTGTAGGTCGCGGCCTTGCAGCGGCATATCCTGGATGATCTGGGATTCGACCGTGCTGGAGGCGTTGGCGGGCGCGGTCTGAAGCAGGGCCGCCGCGGCTTTGACCTCCACGAGCTGGCGCGTGCTTCCGACCTTCAGTTGCCCGTCCTCGCGCACCACCTGCCCGGCCAGCAACTGGACGTCCACCATGTCGAGAGGAGAGAACCCCGGCGCTTCGATGTGCACCCGGTAGCGCCCGGGAACCAGATCGACGGCGCGGTAGTAGCCGGTGATATTGGTTCGGGTCGGAGTGGCGACTCCGGTATCGACCGAGGTGACGGTCACGACGGCGTTGGCCACGGCCGAACCCGCCGGGTCCGTCACCAGGCCCTCGATGATGCTGTGGTTGAGCTGCGCTCGAAGCGCGCTGGTCGCTGCCAATGAGAAAATGATGGCCAGTCCGATCCGCCAGTAGCGGCAGGTTCCACTTATGCCCTTGCCCTTCATGAGCCCCTCCTCCAAGGCTGCAGTTCTTTGAAAAAGCCGGCTTATCGTGATGATTGCTTGCCCGACCGCGACGGGATCGGGTTAAGACTAAACTGAAGAATTGCTCGAAGCCATGATCGCTGAGCGCGCCAGCCTCCGCCTTCGCACTCTCGCAGTCCTCTTAGCGTCCCGGGCATCCGCACGCCTCCCTTGCCCGGCGGCGAGGCCGCCTCGAGCGGCACATGACGCCGGCAGCGTCTCTCCCGAGGCCCCCCCGGCCGGCATCGCGTGCAACGGTCTGGCACATTTGTTGACATTCAAGCACCCGACGGACCGTCTAAGCTAGTCACCGAACCCCTAAATGTCAAGATCGTTTTTGATTTTGCGGACGATAAGTCGATTCTATGGCGTCGCGCGGACTTTCCGGGCAAAATAGCCTGCCTCCGGGCTCTCGACGCGGAGTGCAACGAATGTTGAAGTAGAATGACACTGGGCGGCTGACTGATTACTATCGAACCATGAATCGGCATTCTCAGACCGCGAGCGTTTCGCCCTTGGGCGCCGGCCAGGGATTCCACGATCTCATGCGCCGCCTGAGCCCGCAGCGGCAGGAGCTGGTTCGTCCCGTCCTCGAGCATCCCCGCGAATACGTGCTGTCGAGCCTGCGCGGTCTCGCCCGGCGGCTGCAGTTGGACCCCTCCACCATGGTCCGCATCGTGCGCCGCATGGGCTTCGAGAGCTACGCGGAGTTCCGGCAATATCTGCACCAGTTATCCAGCGTGCTGGCCACGCCTTTGGACCTCATGCAGACGAACCACCGCTCCGATATACCGGCCTATCTGCGCTCCTGCCTCGACCGGGACCTCCGGAGCCTGGAGGGCCTCAGCCGCAGCGTTGATTTCAAGCGCATCGCCGCCCTGGCCCGCCGGCTCTACCAGGCGCGGCGCATCCTGATTCTGGGCGGGGACATGGCGTCGGCGCTCGCCGGCTTCCTGGAGTGGAACCTCACGATTCTAGGCCTGCCGGTGTCGAGCGCCACCACTCCCGGCAGCACCGCCCACCGCGTCCGCAGCTTGGGGCGGAAGGACGTCGCGCTGGCCATCTCGTTCCGTCGCGGCTTGCGCCAGACGGTCGAGGGCTTGCAGGAGGCGCGCGCCCGCGGCGCCTACTGCGTCGGGATCTCGGACACTTATCTTTCGCCCCTGCACCGCTTCGCGCACGAGGGCTTTCACGCCTCGGTGGAGAGCCCCAGCTTCGCCGGATCCTACGTGGCGCCGATGGCGCTGCTGAACCTGATCATCGTAGCCTGCGCCAACTACCGCCGCGCCCGCACCATCCGGCTGCTGAAAGCGGCGGACGATGAGCAACGTCACGGCTTCCGCTGGTTCCAGAACCCCTGACCAGCACCACGAACAAGACTTCACCGCAAACGCCGCCTGGGGTAATATCAGCAAGGCACGGGGCGCCAGGGACCAACGCAGGTCGTCCTTATGTGCCCTGGCCCGTTCTTCAGGACAGGAAATCGCGGGGGTGGGGGAAATGGATAAGGAACTGGGCGCCAGGATCGCAGCAACTCAGGAAGGGCGCAGGCTAGCGGAGGCTGTCAGCAGCGTCTTTGGGTGGCGGCGCTGGGGACCCTACGTCAGCGAGCGCTCGTGGGGTACGGTGCGCGAGGACTACAGCGCCGACGGCAACGCCTGGGGCTTTGTTTCTCACGACATGGCGCGCAGCAAGGCCTACCGCTGGGGCGAGGACGGCCTGGCGGCCATCTGCGACCGCTACCAGCTCTTGGTCTTGGGCCTGGCCTTGTGGAATGGCCAGGACCCGATCCTTAAGGAACGCGCCTTCGGCCTGACTCCGGCGGAAGGCAATCACGGCGAAGACGTCAAGGAGTATTACTTCTACCTGAACAGCACGCCGACCCACTCGTACATGAAGTACCTCTACAAGTACCCGCAGTCGAGGTACCCGTACGAATGGCTGGTAGACGAGAATCGCCGGCGGGCGGGCCGCGGCTTTGAGTTTGAGCTGCTCGACACCGGCGTCTTTGACCAGGACCGCTACTTCGATGTGTTTGTGGAACACGCCAAGGCCTCGGAAGAAGACATCGTGGTCCGCATCGAGGCCGTCAACCGCGGGCCCGAGCCGGCGCCCTTGCACCTGATTCCGCACCTCTGGTTTCGCAACACCTGGTCCTGGACAGCCGCTCCGGCCCCAGAACCCGTGATCTACCGGGAGCCGGCGGTGCAAGAGTCTGTCTGCCTGGTGGCGGACGACGCCCATGCCTCACCGCTCGCCAACCTCCCGATCGAATACCACCTGGGCAAACGCTACCTTTACGGCCCGCCTGGCGGCGAGGCGCTCTTCACGGACAACGAATCCAACCGGGAGCGGCTTTACGGAGAGCGCCCGCAGCGGAAGTTCGTCAAGGACGCGTTTCATCGCGCGATCGTGAACGGCGACCAGGATGCCGTCAGCCGCGCGGGCACGGGAACCAAGGCCTGCCTTCACTACCAGAGCTTGGTGCCGCCCGGCGGGTCGTTCGTGGTACGGCTCCGGCTGGCGCCGCAGCCGCTTCCAGAGCCGCTTCAGGACGTGGATCGCATTGTGGCCGAGCGGCGGCAGGAGGCGGATGAGTTCTACGAGGTCATCCAACCGCCCAAGGCCACCGAGGACGAGCGGCGCGTCCAGCGCCAGGCTTTCGCGGGACTGCTATGGACGAAACAGATCTACTTGTTTGACGTGGGCCTGTGGCTGGACGGCGACGACCCGAGCAATCCGCCGCCCGGCTCGCACCGGCTGATTCGCAACCGGCACTGGCAGCATTTGAACTCGATGCGGGTCCTGTCGATGCCGGACAAGTGGGAATATCCCTGGTTTGCGGCCTGGGACCTGGCGTTTCACACGGTGGCCTTCGCGGTCATCGATCCCGCCTTCGCCAAAGAGCAGCTCTGGCTGATGCTGTTCGAGCAGTTTCAACACCCCAACGGCCAGATCCCGGCCTACGAGTGGGAGTTCTCAGACCTGAATCCGCCCGTGCACGCCTGGGCGGTGTGGAAGGTTTACTGCATGGACCGGCTGCGCTCGGGACGAGGGGATCGCGCCTGGTTGGAGAAGTGCTTCCATAAGCTGCTGATCAATTTTGCCTGGTGGATCAACAAGGTCGACAGCCAGGGCAACAACGTCTTCGAGGGCGGCTTCCTGGGTCTGGACAACATCACCGTGATCGATCGGAGCGAGCGCTTGCCGGGCGGGGTGATCCTCGAGCAGTCCGACGCCACCGGCTGGATGGGGATGTTTTGCCTGCAGCTGATGCGCATCGCCTTGGAGCTGGCCGGAGAGAACAAGGTCTACGAGAGCCTGGCGACCAAATTCTTCGAGCACTACATCTATATAGGCGCCGCCATGAAGCACATGGGCGGCCGCCAGTACTCGCTCTGGGACGAGCAGGACGGATTCTTCTACGACGTGCTGCGCTTCCCGGACGGCAGCTTCAATAAGTTCCGGGTGCGCTCGCTGGTCGGCCTCATCCCGCTATACGCGGTGGAGCGGCTCGAGCTCGATTGGATCCAGCCCTTCCAGGAGTTTCGCACCAATTTCGAATGGTTCATCAAGAACCGGCGCGAGATCACCGACTCCTGCTGCCACTATCTGGAGCGCGATGGCAAGCAGCTCTACGAATTGACTATCGTGGATGAGCAGCAGTTGCAGACCATCCTGCAGCGGGTGTTCGATCCGGCGGAGTTTCTCTCCGATTACGGCGTCCGCAGCCTCTCCAAGTTCCACCAGGACCATCCGTTCGTTTACAGCGGGAACGAGGTCCGCTACGATCCGGCCGAGTCGGAGAACAAGATCAAGGGGGGCAACTCCAACTGGCGGGGCCCGATCTGGTTCCCGACCTCCTTCCTGATTCTCGAGTCATTGCACAAGCTGGCCGCCGGCTACGGGACCTCGTTCCGCATCGACTTGCCCCCGGAAGCGGGGGGATCGCGAACCCTGACGGAACTGGCTCACGACCTGGCGAACCGGCTGATCCGGATCTTTACCCGAAACGAAGCCGGCATCCGGCCCCTGTACGGCGGCCTGGCCAAGTTCCAGCACGACCCGCACTGGAGGGATCTGATTCTCTTCCACGAATATTTCCACGGCGACAACGGAGCGGGCCTGGGCGCTTCCCATCAGACCGGCTGGACCGGACTGGTGGCTTCGCTGATCGACGAGTGGCGGCGCTGAAGAGGCTTCGGAAATGCAGTGACGTTCAAACCACGAGGTGTAAGACTACAAGAGCTTGCCCAGATTAGTGTAAGCACGGTTCAAGCTGACAGTCCAGGAAGGCGTGGACAGGCGGATACGAGGAAGGTGCTCCTATGTGGCCTTTTCGCAGCCTGAATATCGGGACCCGGCTCCTGCTCATGATCCTGGTGGTGGCCATCGGTGCGGTGGCGGTGGCGGGATACCTGGGCCTCGTAGCCGGTCAGACCGCGCTGCAGGAACGGCTCTTGAACCAGTTTGCCGCCACCCGCGCCACCAAGTCCCTGGCAATCGAGCGCTACTTCACCCAGATCCAGAAGCAGGTTGAAACGCTCAGCGACGACCTGATGCTGATGCAGGCGACGGACGCTTTTAGCCAGGCCTACTATCAGCTCAACAATAAGGGGGATCCCGGTTCGTACCTGCCGCAGCTCACTTCATACTACACCAACACCTACGTTCCCTCGCTCCGGGCCAATCTCGGCCAGGCGGACCCGCCGCAGAGCTATCTTCCGACCACGACGGCGGGCCGGTACATACAGTATTTCTACATCGTCGCAAACCCCAATCCGCCCGACCAGCGGCTGAAACTCAATGACCCCCGGGACGGTAGCGATTACAGTAAGACTCACGCCCTCTACCATCCTCTGCTCAGAGAGTACATGGAGAAGTTCGGTTTCAGCGATCTGATGCTCGTCGACGGCTATACCGGCGACGTGCTCTATACGGTGAAGAAGCAGATCGATCTCGGAACGAATATCTATTTTGGAAAATTCCGCGACACCGCCTTCGCGCGCGCGGCCCGCGAGTCGCACCAATCGGCGATCAGTAACTTCGTCACGCTGGAAGATTTCACGCCATACTTGCCGGCCGAGGGCGCGCCGGAAGCGTTCATTGTAAGTCCCATCATCTACCAGGCCAAGCACGTCGGCGAGCTGGTGTTTGCGCTCCAGGTGGACGCCATCGACAGCATCATGACCGACGATCACCACTGGAAGGAGGCCGGCCTGGGTGAGACCGGCCAGAGCTACCTGGTCGGTTCGGATTACCTGATGCGCTCGAATGACCGCTGGCTGCTGGAGGACCCGCCGCGTTACTGGGGCAGGCTGCGCGACGAGAATGTGCCCGAGGCCACAGTGAAAAGGATCCAGCGGCTCAACACCACGATTCTGCAACGGGAGGTGAAGACTCCGGCCGTGGAGGCGGCCCTCCAGGGGAAGTCCGGCACGACGGTGACCCAGGGTCTTTCGGGCCAGCAAGTGACCAGCTCCTATTCGCCGCTGAGCATCCAAGGCCTGAAATGGGTGCTGGTGACTGAGCAAGGCGTCCGCGAGACCAACGCGCCCATTCTAGCTTTCCGGAAGCATTTCCGGCTCTCGACCGCCGTGATCGTGCTGTTGGCGGCAGGATTGGCGCTTCTCATGGCCCGCGCTTTTGTACGCCCAATCCATGCCCTAAGGGACGGCGCGCGGCGGTTCGGAGCCGGAGACATGGAGGTGGCCGTGCCCGTCAAGTCCGGCGACGAACTGGGGCAGTTGACCGGCACGTTCAACGAGATGGTGCGGAGCATTCGGCATCAGACCGAGGTCATCGAGCAGAAGAACGCGGAGAACGAGCGCCTGCTACGTAACATCCTGCCCGGTGTGATCGCCGAGCGCCTGAAACAGGGCGAGAAGAGCATCGCCGACGGGTTTGCCGATGTCACGGTGCTCTTCGCGGATGTGGTGGGTTTCACCGCTTTCTCTTCCCACACTCCGGCCGCCGAGCTGGTTTCGTTGCTCAATGACCTCTTCAGCCGCTTCGACGCCGCCAGCCAGCGGCACGGCATCGAGAAGATCAAGACGATTGGCGACTGCTACATGGCGGTCAGCGGTCTGCCCACCCCGCGGCCCGACCATGTCCGGGCCATGATGGAGATGGCGCGGGATATGGTTCGCGAGCTGGGGCAGTTCAATCACGATCGGGGCACGAACCTGCAACTGCGCATCGGACTCAACTGCGGGCCGGTGGTGGCGGGCGTGATCGGCTCGATCAAGTTCATTTACGATCTGTGGGGCGACACGGTGAATCTGGCCAGTCGCATGGAGACTACCGGCCTGCCGGGGGCGATCCAGGTGAGCGAGAGCGTCTACCGGGAACTGAGCGGCGAGTACCAGTTCGAAGAGCGCGGATTGATCGAAGTGAAGGGAAAGGGCAAGCTGCCCGCCTGGATCCTGCGCGACGAAGGTGTGGCCGCCACAGCTCCGGCAGGGGTGAAGGCCTGAAGATCGGCATTCCGGCCTCTGCGGCGGGGCGCCGCTCACCGACGATCGACGACGCCGAGAGCCTGGGAGAAACGGTGGAGAGCTTTGCCCACGGGAGCATCCGCCAGCAAAGGACCTCGAAGGTGCCGTGGCATTCGACATCACAATGCACGGGGGTATCACGAAAGACTGTTAGTCTGGACGGAGGATCAAAGATGCGCGCATCCGCGAAGCGTCGCTGCCTGGCGATTGCCGGCTGCGTTCCGCTCCTGATCCTGCCCTGCTGCCTGGTCGCTCAGGAGAAGGCAAGCCTGACGGGCGACGAGGCCCTAGCCAGGCTAATGGAGGGCAACAAGCGGTTTGTGAATCGAAAGGCACAGCATCCCGATCAGAGTCTGGCTCGCCTCCGCGAAGTCGAACCGGGACAGCACCCCTTTGCGGTAGTTCTCGGGTGCTCGGATTCGCGCGTCGACCCCGAGGTCGTTTTCGACCAGGGGCTTGGCGATCTGTTTGTCATTCGAGTGGCGGGCAATGTCATCGACGACACCGTGGTCGGCAGCATCGAGTACGCGGTGGAGCACCTCAAGGCTCCGCTGGTCGTCGTCCTGGGCCACCAGAGTTGTGGAGCGGTGCAAGCCGCCGTAAGCGCCGAACAGGAAACCAACCACATTCATAGCTTTGTGGATGCGATTAGGCCATGGGTGGGTGAGGCCAAGAGCCAGCCCGGTGATGTGGTGGAGAACTGCGTCCGGCTGAACGTAGCGCACGTGGTCAAGCAACTGCAGGCTTCTCAGCCTGTCTTGGGCGAGTTCTGGCAGAAATCGGAGCTCCGAATCGTGGGCGGGTACTACAGCCTGCACACCGGCGCCGTAACTTTGTTGCCTTGATCGAAGATCGGTATTCCGGGCTCGACGACACCGACGAACCAGGGGAAGAAAAGTGAAGAGCTTTGCCCACTGGAGCATCCGTTACAAGCTGCTGGCTCTCCTGCTACTCCTCGGGATCATGACCTTCGCCGCCACGGGAACCATCGCCTACCTCAAGAACCTTCGCACGGTGAAGCAGAACGTCACGAATCAGCTTACCGGTATTCGCAGCTCGAAGGCGTCCGAAATCGAGGCCTACTATGAGACCATCCACAGCCACGTAATGACGCTGAGTGAAGACCGGATGTTCATCGAAGCGATGCGGGAATTTGGCGCATCGTACCAGAAGCTGAACGCGAAACCCATTCCGCCCGAAGTCATGAACGCGGTGTTTGACGACTACCGTTCCCGCTTCTATCCGGAGATGCTGAAGCTGAACGTGGCCCGGCCGCGCGTCGAGGATTATTTCCCGGTGACACCCGCGGCGTTCCACCTTCAGTATGAATACATCGTGAAAAACCCGTATCCGCCGGAGCGCCGCCGCGAGTTAAACAGCGCCGAGGACGGCAGCGACTACAGCCGTGTCCACGCTAAGTACCACCGGGCCTTGCGGAGGATTGTGGAGAAGTTTGGGTACTACGATCTCTACCTCATCGACTACAAGGGACGGGGCGTTTACGACGTCAACAAAGACCGCGATTTCGGCACCAGCCTCCGCGATGGCCCTTACCGGGAGAGCAACCTGGCTGAAGTCATGAGGCAGTGCCTGGCTACGAATAATCCCGACGATGTCTTTTTCTCTGATTTTGAACCTTACGAACCTTCGCGTGGTCAGCCCACTCAGTGGGTGGCCAGTGACATCTTCGACGGCCAGGAGCGGCTCGGGATACTCGCCCTGCAACTCTCGACCAATGCCATTGACAATGTCTTGACCGGCCACCGTGACTGGCAGAAAGACGGCTTGGGGCAATCGGGAGAGACGGATATTCTCGGATCGGATTACCTCCTTCGCAACAACGCTCGTCCCTTCCTCGAAGACCCGGAAGGGTTTCTTCGCGCGCTCAAGGCCAGCGGCGCTCCCGAAGAGAAAATCAACAAAATTCGAACTTACAAGACGACCATCCTTCAAGCGGAGGCAAGACTTCCCTCCGTGACCGCAGGCCTTCAAGGCAAGGAAGGAACCTTGATTGGGAGGTCTTTGTTTAGCCCGCGCCTCCGCCTGGTCTCATACGGACCTTTAAACATCGAAGGTCTTCACTGGGTCATCGAATCCCAGATGGATCTCGACGAGGCGCTGAGGCCTGTGGCCGATATGACGCGGCTCTTTAGTTGGTGGGGCGCAGCCATGCTGTTGGTGACGGTACTGGCGGCGTGGTTGATGACGCGCCAGATCTTGCGACCGGTCAATGCTCTTGTGGGAGCGGCAAGGAGAGTAGCGGATGGCGATCTTACCGCGCAAGTGGAATGGAAGTGGAAGGACGAACTTGGGATGCTGTCCGATACCTTCAACTCCATGACCAGGAGTGTTCGTGAGAAGACGGAATTGATCGAGCAGAAGAACGCGGAGAACGAGCGCCTGCTACGCAACATCCTGCCCGGTGTGATCGCCGAGCGCCTGAAACAAGGCGAAAAGAGCATCGCCGACGGTTTTGCCGAGGTCACGGTTCTGTTCGCGGATGTGGTGGGCTTCACGGCCTTCTCCTCCCATACCCCGGCCGCCGAGCTGGTTTCGTTGCTCAATGACCTCTTCAGCCGCTTCGACGCCGCCAGCCAGCGGCACGGCATCGAGAAGATCAAGACGATTGGCGACTGCTACATGGCGGTCAGCGGTCTGCCCAC
>Ga0335085_10001019_pt1 | contig 66253 bp, 56 predicted proteins | sample Lox_Sample_45_FD_206712 | JGI IMG/M metagenome (GOLD analysis project Ga0335085, IMG submission 206712) | Soil microbial communities from Loxahatchee National Wildlife Refuge, Florida, United States - Lox_Sample_4.5 | ecosystem: Environmental > Terrestrial > Soil > Wetlands | place: USA... | reverse complement strand
CCTTGGGGTTGTGCTTCGACAGCACCTTGGTAATCGCCGCCGTCAAGGTGGTCTTGCCGTGGTCGATGTGACCGATCGTGCCTATATTCACGTGCGGCTTGCTGCGCTCGAACTTTTCCTTCGCCATGCTTTTCTGAACCTCTCTCGATTGACTGGAGCGGGGGACGGGATTCGAACCCGCGACCATCGGCTTGGAAGGCCGAGACTCTTCCGCTGAGTTACCCCCGCCGGCCTTCGGCCAATCTGGAGCCTGGGACCGGGATTGAACCGGTGACCTCGTCCTTACCAAGGACGCGCTCTACCAACTGAGCTACCCAGGCCGAACCCGGTACCCTGAATCGAATCGAATTATTCCACTGCCTCTCGTTTGGACTGTGTGGCACTCGTGTTGTTTTTTGTACTTTGACAGCCGGTCGCGAAATTCCCGGATCGGCTACCTGCCTTGGTCTAACCGGTGCTGCGCGCGAATGGTGGACGGGGGAGGATTCGAACCTCCGTAGCCCGCAAGGAGCGGCAGATTTACAGTCTGCTGGTTTTAGCCACTCACCCACCCGTCCGCACGGGGAAGCCGCCATCGAGATCGAACGTTCTGTCTCCATCCGCAAAGAGACACCCGCTCGCCTGAGTTATTCACGCAGGAACAGCTTTTTTTTGTTATCGGAGATCCGCCCCAATCGTGAAATTCCAAAAAACTCAGCTGGCGGAGGGATTTGAACCCCCGACCCTCTGATTACAAATCAGATGCTCTACCAACTGAGCTACGCCAGCGCAGCTCAAACCGAAAAAAGATATCAGAAGGGCACTTCGATTGCAAGGCTCAGCAATCGCGGCCCAGCCGTGAGCACTTCGAGACGCCAAACGAATTGCTCTGGAGAGGTAATTGTACAACATCCCGGGTGGGTTTGCGCAATTGGAGAATTTTTTGCGCCGGGAGCGGCCCCGGGGCAAGCGCTATTCGAAGAGCTTTCGGTCAATTTCGCTGAAACAAACCCGCGACCTCGCCTGGGAGCGCGGGAACATGAGAAAATCCCTTGCTACGAAAGAACGCAGGCGTGAATGACGCTACGTCGAATCGCCCTCTTATTGGCGGCAATTGTTGTTACCGTAATTCTCGCTTACGAATTGCGGGTTCATATTTTTCTGGCGGATCATTCTTTTCCCGAACTCATCGAACTCGCCCCGGCCCACTCCACGTTCATCGCTTACGTTGATCTGGCCGAACTCCGCAAGGAGCCGCTGATCGGCCATCTGGCGGCACTCGCCGAGCCTGTGGTCGTCGATCCGGATTACCAGCAATTTATCAGCTCCACCGGATTCGATTACCAGCGCGATCTGGATCAGGTGGTGATCGCAGCGACCGCCGACGAAAAAGTGGCCATTGCCGACGGGCGTTTCGAACGGAAAAAGATCGAAGAATATGCGTTGCGCTCGGGCACCATCGAACAGAGAAATGGGCACACAGTCTACGTCATGAAATCGAAGATGCCGGGACAGGCTATTTCGCTGACGTTTCTAGGAGCGCATCGTATCGTCCTCGGCGAGGGCGGAGATTTCATCGGATATCTTTCAAGTCCGCGCGCGCCCCTCGACCCGGCAATGCGCCAAAGGCTTTCTCGTGTCGCCGGGTCGCCCGCGTTTGCCGGATGGAAGATTCCCGATTCGCTAACGCATGGCGCGGACCAAACGGGGTCGTTCACCGTTCCAGCTCTGCAATCGTTGCGGGGAATCGATTTGGCCATCAAGCCAGATGGAGACCGACTGCTGATCTCGGCTGAGGGTGAATGCGATGACCCGCCGCAGGCACAGAGTCTCTCGGCCAGCCTGAATTTCTTACGGACGATTTTGCCTGCCGGATTAACGGGCCCCTCGACGGGACCCCGAAAGACGCCTAAGACGCGCGGTCAGATGTCGGCGGAAAATGCCGCACTCGCGGCCCGTCTCGCCGAGGCTACCGAGATTACGACAAACAACGACCGGGTCCGGCTGCTTTTGACCGTTAGCCCCGATATGATCGGCGGTTCGGCGCCCACGAAGTAATGGCCAGCCCTGCTTTATTCTCGGAATTAATTACGTAGGGAAAAACGCAGGAAGGGCTTCAGTCTGCTTCTGCCGATGAAGTGAACCGGAGATAACGCATGGGGTTGACCGGCGCATCGTTGATCCGAACCTCGTAATGAACGTGAGGCCCCGTCGTACGGCCGCTAACCCCCACGTAGCCGATGATGTCGCCGCGCTTCACGTGAATTCCCGTGGGCACCGTAAAGGTGGACAAATGACCGTACCAAGTGCTCACGCCGAATCCGTGGTCGATGATAACCAACCGGCCGTAACCGGAATGCACCGCAGCTTCAATGACCACGCCATCCGCTGCCGCCCGCACGCCTTCGCCATATTCCGCGGCGATATCGACTCCAGTATGGAATGCACCCTCACCGCTGAATGGATCAAGCCGCTCGCCGAAGGCGGCCGTAATGCGTCCAACGACCGGCCAAAGGGTCGGGCTGAAGGTCATCTCGCCCAGACCAAGCGTGGGCATCAGCCGCGGGCCATTGTTGGCTAAGCCTGCGGTGGTGACACTCTTCTCCAGAAAATTAAACTCATCCAGGGTATGGTCGAGCGGAGGTTCTTGCGCGACCGCTGACTCGGTCAAGCCAAACGGGCTCGTGCGCAGATACATGAACCCATACGTCATGGCCACTTCGGTGGCCAAAGACTGCAGCGAAGACAGGCGTTGATCCGTATCTTTTACGGAATTTTGAAGCTGCTGATATTGCCGCTGGAGGTGATCCTGTTTGAGCAAGAGCGCGTCGTAGTTGCCAACCTTCCACAGCATGCGAGTATAGGAAGCCACGGCGGCCATAACGGTTATTCCGCCGACGGCGGCCAAAACCGCCAGCACGTGTATGGCATAGAGGGGAACGGTGATCCGTCGCACGTTGCCACGCTGGTTGGAAGCGACGAACAGGGTATAAGTCTGCTTCTTCATAGTAGAAAGTACGAAATCCCGATTTGCTAAAGCCGGCGCATAAATCGAAAACGACGAAGCCCCTGAAGCCGGCAAACACAATGCGAAGCGCCTTGGGCCGCGAGCCTTGGTCCGAAGGCAAGGCCCAGTCTAGAAAAAGAGAGTCCGGCGCGTCAACCAAATTCTCGCTCCAAACACGATTCTATGAACCTGTACGAGAGATCGTATCTAGGCCAGGATCTAGGCCAGTGCGCGAGGTGCCTATGAAAACCTGGATTGAATTGCCCGGTGCTCCCTTAGCCGGGACGTCCGTGGCACGCGTATAATTCGGCGGCTGGAGCTATCGTGCGCATCGCAGAAGACGAGCTGATCGAACGAATACGACGGCGAATTCCGTCGCAGAAAGGCGGGGCGCTGGGCATTGGGATCGGCCACGACGCAGCCGTGATTCGCCCGCAAGGCCGGGATTGGGTCATCACTTGCGATCAGTTTTTGGAGGGCGTCCACTTTCTCGCGGATAAGCATCCACCGGATTCGGTGGGCTACAAAGCGCTTGCTCGGGCGACAAGCGACATCGTTGCAATGACGGCGCAGCCGCGGTTTTTTCTGCTGAGTCTTGCATTGCCCGCCAAACGAACCGGGCCTTGGCTGAACGCCATGCTGTCCGGCATGGCTCGAGCGAGCAAACGTTTCGGGTTGAGGCTGGCGGGCGGCGATACCGCGCGAACCGCTAATGAAGGCCCGCATCTAGCGATGAATGTGACGGTGCTGGGAGAACTCGCGCGCGGACGGGCAATCGGCCGCGCGGGCGCCAAGCCTGGAGACGGTGTTTACGTGACAGGAGTCTTGGGACAGGCCCAACTGGGACTCGAGCTTCTCCTGAGAGCGAAAGAAGGACAAAGACACAGTCGAAAGCTGCTTGCTCATCACCTTTACCCGACCTTACCTCTCGATCTTGCGCTTTGGCTCGGCCGCAATCAGGTGCCCACAGCCATGATGGATATCTCCGACGGGCTCTCCACAGACCTTACCCGGCTCTGCAAGGCCAGCGGCGTGGGAGCGCGAATCTACAGCGACCAAATACCCGCAGTTACTGTTCCCCTATCGCTACAGAAACAGAAACGGCCAAACCTCCATGCTCTAACTTTGGCGCTGCATGGGGGCGAAGACTACGGCTTACTTTTCACCGCGCGGAGGAGGATAGCTTCACGCATTCCACTGATCTTTGGCCACACGCGTATCACGCGCATCGGCGAGATCGTGAGCGGATCGGGAGTAAAGCTTGTCGATGCCCAGGGAAGAGCGTCAAAACTCCTCCCAGGCGGTTGGGACCATTTTGCAAAGGGTTGAAGCAGTGAAGAAAGCCATACAACGAATGGACGGGCGTGCGCGTACCAATTGCGGCGAAATTGTCACCGATAGAGTTTCGCTACTGGCTGCTGATTACGAATGGACGCTCACCACAAAGAGATAACGCTTGGCGGCGCGGCGGGACGGCTCGAAGCGATCCTTTGGAGGCCAAAAGAATCGCTTGGGATTTCCTTGGCTGCCGTGCTCTGTCACCCTCACCCGCTTTATCAAGGCACGATGCACAATAAGGTCGTCTATCAAGCTGCCAAGGCGCTGGACTCGCTGGGCGTTCCCGTTTTGCGTTTCAATTTTCGCGGTGTAGGAGCCAGTGAGGGAAGCTACGACCATGGCCGCGGCGAAGAAGACGATGTCCGCGCGGCGCTCGATTACCTGGCAGCGGAATTTCCGGGCGTGCCTTTGCTGGCAGCGGGTTTCAGCTTCGGCGCATGGGTCGGCTTGCACGTAGGCTGCCAGGATGCGCGAGTCGCTGAATTGATCGGTCTCGGATTGCCGATCGACGATCGTAAGCTTCCTTTCGACTATTTGCGCACCTGCGCAAAACCCAAGCTGCTGGTTCAAGGAGAAAGCGATCAGTACGCCGCAAAGTCTGGATTCGAAAGCTTCGCCGCCGGTTTCCATCCCGCCGCGATTGCGGCGACTCGCGTCGTCTTTGTTCCCGGCGACCATTTCTTTAGCGGGCATCTCAACGAAATGACCGACGTGCTGCGCCGATGGTTGCTGGACCGGCACCCTGAGCTGAAAGCTCCAACGCCCTGATAAGACTTGATACGCCTTGATTCGCCCCTATTGGCCTTGAGGATGCGGCGCGGTTTGCGTATTCGTTGTCGGCGGGTCCGGCGGCGCGGCCGACGGCTGGGGTTGCGGAACGACGTCGGGTTGTGGCGCAGGTTGCGGCGTAGGCTGGCCGTGCCCCGCGCCTTCTTCCGATCCTTCCGTCGGGGCACTGTCGGGAGTGTCCACGTGAACCTGCTTGGTCAAGGCGATCTTCTCGAGAGGCACGACATTGGGGAAATTCTCGACTGGGGCGTCCGCTAAGGCATTCTGCATGAACTGCAGCCAGATGGGTAGCGCGGCGCGCGCACCTGTCTCGCTGCGGCCCAGCGACTTTTGCTTATCGTCGAATCCAACCCAAACTCCCGCCGTGAGCTGAGGGGTAAAACCCATGTACCAAGCATCGGTGAAATCATTGGTCGTTCCGGTTTTGCCCGCGGACGGCCTCCCGAGCGCCTTGGCGCCCACGCCAGTTCCAAAATTGACGACGTCTTCCAGCATGGCCACCATCGTGCGCGCCACCTCTGGCGAGATGACGTCGTGCGCGGCAGGCCGTGCTTCCTCCAGCAGAGCGCCATCGTAAGTGGTGACCCGGCGGATCAGATGCGCGTCGATGCGAATTCCGTCGTCGGGGAAGACGGTGAAAGCCGAGGCGTGCTCCATCAGATTCAAGTCCGCAGCGCCGAGCGCGATGGGAAGGTAAGGAGGCAGGGGGCTGTTGATGCCGAACCGGCGGGCCATTTGGACGACCTGGTCGATTCCAATTTTATCCGCCAGCTTGACCGCGGGAACGTTGCGGGAACCAGCCAAAGCGCGGCGCAGCGTGATCAGGCCTTCGTATCGTTCGTCGTAATTGTGTGGAGAGTATGGCTGCCCGCCACTCATCACCGTGAATGGCGCATCGAGGATGGTATCGAACGGAGTGGAGCCCTTCTCCATCGCCGCCGCGTAGACGTACACCTTAAATGAGCTGCCCACCTGCCGTTGCGCCTGCGTGGCTCGATTGAACTTCGAATCCTCAAAGCTATAGCCGCCCACCATGGCCTTCACTTCGCCCGAGCCATTATCGATAGCCACCAGAGCCGCTTGGGGACCGGGATCTTGCTCCAGGGTTACGTGCGCCGTGCTGCCGCTGATGTCGCGAATATAGAACTGCGCGAGATCGCCTACGTGGAGCAACTCGCTCGGCAGGTGACGTCCCGTCCAGGCAAAGTCCGGCTGAGTAAGAACGGCGCGGTAGGGACCTATTTTTACGACCGCGGCCTTCTCATCGACAGCGGTCACCAAGCCGTTGACGTAGTCGGACTTGGAAATTGCCGTGTGCCAATCGTCGTCATCGTAATTTTGCAGCGAAGCATGCTGATCGCGGATCACGTTTGGAAGATTGCCGCGCCAGCCATGGCGATGATCGTAAGCATGCAAACCTTCTCGCACCGCGCGATTTGCCGCGCGTTGCATGGCCACGTTCAGCGTCGTATAGACGCGCAGCCCGCGCTCGTGCACGGCCTCGGTTCCATACGTCGATTCCAGGTACTTGCGAATCTCCTCGACGAAGTAGGGCGCCAGGTCATTTCGAGGCGACTGCACGTTGAGCCCCATCGGCTGCCGCTGGGCCTCGCGTTCCTGCTGTGTGGTGATCTTGCCGTCACGCTGCATCAGGTCCAGCACTAAATTGCGGCGGTCGAGAGCGCGCTTGGGATAAAGGATTGGTGAATACGCCGGGCCGCGAATTAGGGCGGCAAGCAACGCAGCTTCGGGCAACGTCAGTTTGCCCACGGGCCTGCCAAAATAAAATTCCGAGGCGGCCTCGAATCCGTAATTTCCGTGCGCCAGGTAGACCTGATTGGCGTACATCGTGAAGATCTGCTGCTTGGTGTAGTTGCGTTCGATTTGGATGGCCAGAAGCGTTTCTTGAATCTTTCTGCGAAAACTCCGGTCGGCACGGTCCAGAAAAAGGCCTCCGGCCAGTTGCATGGTGAGCGTGCTGGCCCCTTCACGGATACGGCCGCGGGCAACGTTGCGCCAGGCCGCCTCCATCACACGGGGAAGGTCCACGCCCCAGTGTTCAAAAAAATGCTGATCTTCCGTGGAGGTGATTGCGTCCTTCAGAACCGGCGGAATCTGTTCCCAGGTAAGCAGAATGCGCCGCTGTAAGGCGAAATTCCCGATCTGCTGGCCATCATCGGAATAGAGTTCGGTGATTACATTCGGGCGATAGTCCTCAAGCGCGCGGATTTCCGGTAAATCGGTGGAGTAAACAAAAATGAGCCCAGCCGCGGCTCCGAGCAGGATCACGCCCACAAGCAAAATCGCGAAGGCCAGGCGCCCGGCGAGCTTGCGCCCGCGTACTTGCAACGTGATGAAAGGCAACATTGCGTTTAGCCGATCTAGACTCGCCGGGACTTGGCAGATGAGAGACGGCTATCCAGCAGCAATCGCTGTACTACGGTGAACTTAAGCCTGCGATTTCCCGGCCCTGCGCGAAAAAAAACCCCCAACCGTGACGGCCAGAGCCACCGCCAGAAGGCCCGCATCAAGAATCAATTCATGGCTCGGTTTCACGCTGTTATTGCCGAAGCAGCCGCAATTGATCTCCAGCCCCCCGAGCGCCGCGTGCGTCAGTGCAACCATGAACATGACCAAAAGCCCGGTAACGCACAGGGCCGCCCATCGTACGCCTACCCCGACGACCAACAGGGCGCCCACGGCGACTTCGATCCAAGGCAAAATCCTGGCCATCCATACGACAATACCCAGGGGCACCATCTTGTAGGAGTCGATCCCCATCGCGAACAGAAAATAATAGTCCCCCAGGTGCCACGACCCGTTAAAGTGCAGCTTGGCGTAGGCCGCGTATAGGAAAACCACGCCGAGGAGCACTCTTCCCGCGACCAGAAGGAATCGCAAGTTGCTCCGCGTGCGCGGCCGCTCGATGGCGATCGGACTGGCTTGGCTCATACCTCAGTGCTGCTGCAGAAGGTAATCGATATATTGCTTGAGAAGCGAGTAATTCACTCCGCCCGGCGGGAGGGGCGTCATCTGGCCTTTGTGAAACACGTAAATTGTGGGCGTGCCGTTCACGCCGCGAGAGTTACCGAGAGCCATATCACTCGCGATGGCGGCATCGATTTGCGGTCCCTGAGTCGCCTCGATCATGCGGACCTTCTTCATATCCGCAGGTGAGATCGCGCTGGACAGCGCATCGTCGATTTTGCCCGTGGCACCCCAGTCCTCTTGCTTGGTGTAAAGCGTTTGCTCGGCCGTTTCGAATACGCCCGCAAGCGCCGCCGCGCTGGCCCAACGCGCTGCTTCCCGCGAGTGAGAATGCATCGATAGCGGGAAGTCGCGATGAACATAATAAACTTTGCCGGCGGGTATATAGGTCTGCATCAATTGCCGAGCCGTTTCCAAGTAAAAAATGCGGCATTGAGGACATTGGTAATCGCTGAAAACTTCGATCGTAATCGGGGCGCTCTTCGATCCCACGGACTTGAGTGCCGTTAGGTCCAAAGCGGTTGCAGGCTTACCCGCCTGGCTGCTTTGTTTAGGACCGGCGCTCGAGAGCATTGGCAGCAGGGCGACCAGTGCTATGGGTACAATTGCCTTAAGAAAAAAGCGGTTCACATGCCCTCCCTAAAAGGACAGGTCCCAATGGGAATCGGTATTGTAATCGGATGCGAGCTCATTGAGAAGCGTTGGGCCCATAAAGATCGAGTTCTCCACCGATTTTGACGGCGCAGCGCGGTGGAAAAGCCTGTCCATCCTTTGGATTGCCTTTGAATCAGATTACCCCACACCCGACATGCTAACAAGTGATCCGCCACCGCGCCGGGTTGGAGCAAAATCGTTCGGAAGATGGAGCGAAATCAGGAGCGAATGCGTCCCGCATGGCGAATTTCCCTGCGATAGTCCGGCGCAAAAATCTCTACCGTGCGGCACATCTCATAGAGTCGCGAGCGTACTCGCTGGCCGAGCCGGTCGACGAGCGTGTCTTCCCGGGCGATGGCCAGCTTTTCGCCCGAGGGCATGCGCGGAATCACCGGCTCGGCTTCGGAGCGGTCCAGGTAGTTCGTGGTCAGCAGTGTGACGCGATTATCGTTGTATCTCTTGTTCAGAATGTGCCCGATGGTATCCAGAGCCCAGGGCGAAGGCTTGCTCGCGCCGATGTCGTCGATCATCAAGACTTCCGCTTTTAGCACCGGTTCGAGCACGCCCATTTCGCTAACCGGATGGTCGGGATCGTAACTGGCTTGCAGCTCCTTCAGCAGTTCGCGATAGTCATAGAATCGCGCGTCGTGACCGCGGCGCATCAGTTCGCGGAGCGCCGCGACGGCCAGGTGCGTCTTGCCCACTCCACAGGGCCCCATCAGCAGAAGACCGCTCTCTCCGCTAGCCGGGTAATTTCGGGCAAAAGCTTGCACCACCACCTTGGCTTGGGCCAAGCTTCGATCCCATCCGGCTCCTTCCGGCCCCCCTTCCCAAACGTCGATTTCGAAGTTTTCGAAGTCGCAATGTTCATAACGGCGAGGGATGCGCGCCCGGGCCAGGTTGCGGCTGGCGCGATCCGCTTTGGAACACTCGCACGGTACAGCGTAGGTCGGTTTCGGCGATCTGGATGGGGCGCCGTTTGGCGGGTCTTTGCGCTGTGAAGTACGCTGCCCTTCGGCGTCTGCCCGCTCCACCAATTGCCAGCCAGTGCCGCCGCACAACGGGCATTGAGCCTGAACCATAAGGCGAGAGCATAGGCTGGGCGGCTTTCGCGCGCAAGCGCCCTGCTAGGTGGAAAAAATCGCAAATGTGAAAAACGGCGGGAAGCAACCGGGGAGATTTTAAAGGCTACTTGTGCACGCGGATCACTCGCGGAGGAGGAACGCGCACCAGCGCGTCTCGCGAAGGCTTTTGCTGAGCCGTGTGCATTCCGCGGGAAAACTCTTGCTGAACGAACTCTGTAAAAGCCTTCATCTGGCGCTGCATTTCGCCCATTTTCTCACGCATGTTCAGGATGATCTCGATGCCGGCAAGGTTTACTCCCATCTCCCGGGTCAGAGTGAGAATCACTTCCAGGCGCTCCAGGTCCGCGTCCGTATACAGGCGCGTATTGCCTTCCGATCGTGACGGCTTCAGGAGGCCAACCCGCTCGTAAAGCCTGAGCGTCTGAGGATGGAGTTGATAGAGCTCGGATACCGCGCTGATCATATATCCCGCTCGGGCCTTTTTCTTTGGCGCTCGGATCGGCATGGCTTTACCTCCCGCTAAGCTCCCGCGCGCGCAAAAATATCCTGGCGCGGATTTTCCGGTTCCAGACGGGCCAATTCGCGCAATAGATTCCGCACGCGTTCATCGATAGGCTTGGGCACCACGACCTGCAGTTCCACGTACAGGTCGCCGCGTTTGCCGGGTTGGCGCACCGAAGGCACGCCCTTCTCTCGCAGGCGAAGCTTCTGGCCGCTGCTGGTTCCCGGCGGAACACGCAACAGCGAACGTCCATCGAGCGTAGGCACTTCAATCTTGGCGCCCAGCGCCGCTTCCGAGACGGTGATGGGCACGATGGTGTAGAGATCGTCGCCCCGGCGGTCGAAGTAAGGATGCGGCTTCACTTCGGTAATGAAATAAAGATCGCCCGGGGGCGCCCCGTGAGTCCCAGCGTTGCCGTGGCCGGGAACCCGCACGCGCGATCCACTCTGCACGCCCGCGGGTATGCGCACTTCTATGGTCTCCGCTCTCCGTACGCGGCCTTCGCCGCCGCAAGCGCGGCACATGGCCTGAACCCGGCCCGTACCCCCGCAGCGCGTACAGGCCACATTGAAGCGCATGCGGCCGGAGGTTTGCGCCACATGTCCCGTGCCTCCGCAGGCCTCGCAGTTTTGAGCCGGCCCCACCGCGCCTGTGCCGTTGCACGCCGTGCAGGTCTCCAAGCGAGAGATGGTCACTTTTTTTACCGTGCCTCGTACGGCTTCCCAAAAATCGATTTGGATTCCGTACTCTAGGTCCGAGCCCGGCTCTTCTTGAGGAGCGCCCGTTCCCGCTGCTCCCCCGCGAAAGAATTGGCTGAACAGATCCCGGAAGTTTGTCCCGCTGGAGCCGCCAAAATCGAATCCGCCAAAGTCGAAGTGAGCGCCCGGATCTTGCTCCGGAGGGACGGCGCTTCTGCGTTCGGCATCGAAGCCAAACTGATCGTACATCTGCCGTTTCTTGGTATCCGAGAGGACGTCGTAGGCTTCTTGAATCTGCTTGAATTTCTCTTCCGCGGATTTGTCGCCGGGGTTCAGGTCGGGGTGGTACTTGCGGGCCAGTTTGCGATAGGCCCCACGGACCTCCTTCTGGGTGGCTTTGCGTCCAACGCCGAGAAGTTCGTAATAATCCTGTTTGGTTGTGGTCGCCATAATTCTCGCTCGCTCGCGGCTGGCGAAGCGAAGCTTCGCCTAAAGCTTCGCCCAACGGGCGTTGAGTTCCGTTAACTCGGTTTGCTCTCGCGATAGTTCTTCCCGGCGCCGGCGCCGCTCTTCGTCCAGGCGCCCGCCCATGGCCGCCTCTTTCTGGTTGGCGCGATCGATCCAGCGATCGATCCACGCGACCTTTTGTTCCACGCTCGCGGCATCGGAGCGAAAACGAAGCAGATGACCGCTGATCTCCACCGCTCGCGGCGGAAATTCCGGAGGCGGCGACTGCTGGGCGTCATAAAAGAGGCGCTTCCAGTCCGCCGAGGGGGTCTCCGTCAGTTGTACCTGCACCAGATAAAAATTCTCGCGCAACCGTTGTAGCGCGAGCGGAGGTCCCGCTCGCTTCGTGCTATCCGTCATCAGTTGCTCCGTAATAAACCTGTCGAGGGCGCGGGAGGCCACTTTGCGAAAGCAGCCTCCCGCGTGAACGTATTCCTGCTAGTTCGGCTTCTTGGACTCGTCGACGTCCACGTATTCGGCGTCGATCACTTCCCCTTCACCGGGCTTCTTGCCCGCGGGACCCTCCGCCTGCGGACCACCGGCAGCGCCTCCAGGCGTTCCCGTACCCTGGCCTCCCGCGGCGCCGGCCGCCGCGCTGGCGCGGTAGAGCACTTCGGCCAGTTTATGCGAGGCGCTCTCCAGTTCCGTTGCGGCCGATTGAATGGTCTCGAGAGTGCCGCCGGAAAGCGCGCTCTTGCCTTTCTCGATGGCCGCTTCCACCGCTTTGACGTCCTCCTCCGCAAGCTTTTCGCGATTCTCACGGATGAGCTTTTCCATTTGGTAGATGCGGGTATCGAGCGTATTGCGAGCTTCGACTTCCGCCAGCTTGCGACGGTCCTCGTCGGCGTGGGATTCCGCCTCTCGGCGCATCTTTTCCGCTTCGTCCTTGCCGAGACCCGTAGAAGCGGTAATGGTGATCTTCTGTTCTTTGTTGGTGGCGAGATCCTTTGCCGACACGTTCAAAATGCCGTTCGCATCGATGTCAAACGTCACCTCCACTTGCGGCATTCCTCGCGGTGCCGGCGGCAAACCCATGAGGTGGAATTTGCCCAGCGTGCGGTTGTCGGGGGCCATCTTGCGTTCCCCCTGCAGGACATGAATCTCCACCGAGGGTTGATTATCCGAAGCCGTCGAGAAGACCTCGGACTTGCGCGTCGGTATCGTCGTGTTTCGCGGGATGAGCACGGTCATTACGCCACCCAGCGTTTCGACGCCCAGCGACAGCGGCGTCACGTCCAGAAGGAGAATATCCTTGACCTCTCCGCCGAGTACGCCTCCCTGAATGGCCGCGCCCACGGCAACGACTTCGTCCGGGTTAACGCCCTTGTGGGGCTCCTTACCCCCGAAGAGGTCCTTCACAATTTGCACCACGCGCGGAATACGCGTCGAACCGCCTACCAGCACCACTTCGTCGATCTTGTCCGGCGTCAGGCCGGCATCAGACAGAGCTTGCTTCACGGGACCCACGGTCCGTTGCAGCAAATCCTCCATCAGTTGCTCCAGCTTGGAGCGCGTCAGTTTGAGCTGCAAATGCTTTGGCCCGGAGGCGTCCGCAGTGACGAAAGGAAGATTGATTTCCGTCTCCATTACCTGCGATAGCTCGATCTTGGCTTTTTCGGCCGCTTCCTTCAGGCGTTGCAGGGCCATGCGATCCTTGCCCAAATCGATTCCTTGATCCTTCTTAAATTCCTCGACGATCCACTCCATGATGCGATGATCGACGTCGTCGCCGCCCAGGTGCGTGTCGCCCGCGGTGGCCTTCACTTCGACCACACCCTCGCCCACCTCCAGGATGGAGATATCGAACGTTCCGCCTCCCAGGTCGTACACCGCGATCGTTTCGTCTTTCTTTTTGTCCAGACCGTAGGCCAGAGCCGCGGCCGTCGGCTCGTTAATGATCCTCAACACCTCGAGCCCAGCGATCTCTCCAGCCTGCTTGGTTGCTTGCCGCTGGCTGTCATTGAAATAAGCGGGTACAGTGATGACCGCCTTATTGACTTTCTCACCGAGAAAATCCTCTGCGGCGCTCTTCAGCTTTTGCAAAATCATCGCGGAAATCTCGGGCGGGCTGTACGTTTTGCCAAAAATATCTACCCGGGCGTCGTCGTGCGGACCGCGAACCACCTTGTACGGGATACGCTTTGTCTCTTCGACGACTTCATCGTACCGCCGCCCCATGAACCTCTTAATGGAATAAACGGTGTTCTCTGGGTTGGTCACCGCTTGGCGTTTGGCCACTTGCCCTACCAGGCGTTCGCCAGTTTTGGTTATGCCAACCACCGAAGGAGTGGTGCGCGCCCCTTCTTGATTGGGGATGACCGCAGGCTCCCCGCCCTGCATCACGGCAACCACGGAATTGGTGGTGCCCAAATCGATGCCTATAATCTTACTCATCTGTTCCTCCGTCGTTGCCCCGGGTAAGTGCAGCCCGGCTCGGGGCGTTTCAACAGGGTGATTGTATACATTGAGTGTATCTATGTCAAGTTATTTGATATAGAGTATAATGCACATGTATTCAGTGCCTTGCGGTGAGCCTTGGTCGAGTTAGCCCTGATCCGCATAAAGCGAGCCCGCTCTTACCAGCCACCGATCTCGTTGCATCTGGCCCATGGCGGTGCTTCCAACAATTTGAGGTCCGTGAGGTTATCTCTTCGACTCCGGCTCGATCACGCGGGCTCCAAGTAACCGCTCTTTAATTCGCCACATCGATAAACGCCGCATATCCCGCCCGAGAGCTGCAGAACTCGGCAAACAGGAATCGTTCTCGGCGGGTGCTACAAACTCCAGCGCACGGGATTGCGTCGAGTCGGCGCCCTTAACACATCATGAATAGGGTATGCAGGGCGCCTCGCGCGCGAGATGAACTCGGCCGCGGAGACTTCAGTCCACGCTCGGGACAGTGGTGTCGTTTGCCGTCAAATGACATCTCCGACGCCCTCGGCGTTTAATTGACATGGAACGCGGAAGCCGGTATGATCCCGCCTGATAAGCTCTTATTGCGGAGTGGTTTTTCCCTCCTTGCTCTAAGCTCATGAGCGGGATTCCGTAAGGAAGTTAGGCGCACGGGCGGGTAAGCTATTCCCTGGGAGGCCTGTAGGATGTTTGGCAATTACGATACGCTGGGCGGTGACTCTTCGGGCGCGTCCACGTCATTCGCTGCGACGCGCGCTCCTGAATCGGAAGAACGCGCCTCGGCTGATCAAAGCCCTGTGATTGGTTCGGAGAGTTCCGGCCAGCAACCCGATATTTCTTCGCCAGACGATCGGGCCTCCGCCGCCGGTGATTCTCAGAGCGCGTCGCAGGAGGTTGCCAGTACATCCAGTTCCGAAACTCCCTTTGCGGAAGCGCCTGCCGCAGCTGACGAATCGGCATCTGCACCCACGAGCGAAGAGCTGAATCAGTTGATGGAGCAATACGCCGCGCCCCAGCAGGCTCCCACCGAAGGGGAAATCGTCGAAGGAAGAGTTGTAGCGGTGGCCGATGTCGGTGTGGTCGTCGACATTGGCGGCAAGACCGAAGCCTTGATTCCCGCGGGCGAATTCATGGAAGCGGACCAGCCCATTCAGCTGGATCCGGGACAAAACATCGAAGTTCAGCTGACCGGCGAGCACAAGGATGGGTACCTCGTAGTCTCCTATCAGCGCGCGCGTCGACGCCGCGTCTGGGCCAATCTCGATAAGGCGTACCACGACAAAACGACGTTGACGGGCCGGATCGTCGATCGCGTGAAGGGCGGCTTGGTCGTTGACGTGGGTGTGCGCGCGTTCTTGCCTGCTTCGCAGGCTGATCTTCGGCCAGTGCATGAATTAGAGGAATGGAAGGACCGCGATATCGAGGTCCGAGTTCTCAAGCTGAACCGCAAGCGCGGAAACGTAGTGGTCAGCCGGCGCGCGATTCTCGAGGAAGAGCAAAAATCGCAGCGGCAGAAATTGCTGGATTCGATTACCGAGGGCCAAGTCTTCCACGGATCGGTCAAGAGCATTACCAGCTATGGCGTATTCGTGGATATCGGCGGGATCGACGGCCTGCTGCACGTCTCCGATCTTTCCTGGGGCCGCGTGGCCAATCCTGTCGACGTGGTTCGGCCCGGCGACGAACTGGACGTACAGGTTCTAAAGTTCGATCGCGAGAAGGGCCGCATTTCCCTGGGGCGCCGCCAGTTATTGCCCGATCCGTGGGTCACGGTTCCGGAACGATTTCCGGTAGGCGCGCGGGTGCAGGGACGAGTGGTTGGTGTCGCGGACTACGGCGCGTTTGTGGAGCTCGAGCCGGGCGTCGAGGGGCTGGTTCACGTCTCGGAGATGAGCTGGTCAAAGCGCAAACAGCACCCGTCGAAGTTGGTGCAGGTCGGCGATGCCGCGGAAGTGGTGGTCCTCGAGTTGCATCCCGACCAGAGACGAATCTCTTTGGGCATGAAGCAGGCTCAGGCTGACCCGTGGGTGGAGCTGGCGCAAAAATATCCGGTCGGCTCGCAAGTCACGGGACGCGTCCGCAACCTCACCGAGTTTGGCGCCTTCCTGGAAATTGAAGAAGGCTTTGACGGCCTCATCCACGTGAGCGATATCAGCTGGACCGGAAAGGTAAAAGATCCCGGCGAGGCGTTGAAGAAGGGTGAAACTGTCCAGGCAAAGGTTTTGAAGATCGATCCTGTGCACCGGCGCGTTTCACTGGGCATCAAGCAGTTGAACGACATTTGGGCCAATTGGTTCACTTCCCATAAGGTGAATGACGTTGTTCGCGGTAAGGTTTCTCGCTTGACGACCTTCGGCGCGTTTGTCGAGTTGGCGGACGGCATCGAGGGTTTGTGCCACATTTCGGAGATTGAGGATCGTCGCGCCCGGGACAAGAAGCCCCCCCAGCAAGGCTCCTCCACGTCTGTTCTCGCGCCCGGCCGTGAGTACGATTTCAAAATCGTAAAGATTAATCCTGACCAGCACAAGATTGGGCTGAGCTATCGGGCGGCCGTGCGCCAGACCGAAAAGCGGGAGATGGAGGAGTACAGGTCCTCGAAGTCCTCCTCTACGGCAACGATTGGCGACGCCATTTTGGCAAAACGCAGCCTGTAGTCTTTGCGCACTATGATACCCTCGGTCGTGCAGTTGGTATTCGACTCGGAGCCGGCGGGGATGGCGGAACGTTTTTTGCAGAAGCTTGATGGACCCGGAGTTTTGCGTTAATGGGAGAATCGACTGCGATGAATGATGCGACCATGACCAAGGCCGATCTGGTCGAAGAGGTCATACGAACGACAGAATTGCCCCGCAAGGAATCCGAGGCAATCGTCGAAACCATATTCGACTCCATCATCCAGGCTTTGCAAACAGGGGAGAAAATCGAGATTCGCGGCTTTGGCAGCTTCCGTACGCGCCAGCGCCGAGGCCGTGTTGGCCGCAATCCCAAGACCGGTGCCAAGGTAGACGTTCCGCCCAAGCGCATCCCCTTCTTCAAGCCCAGTAAAGAGCTCAAGGACTTCGTGAACGGCGACGCCGCTACTGCCGCCGCTGCCCTGCCGCCCCAAGCACCTTCACAATAAATCCTCATCGCCATGGATTATCTTTGGACGCCCTGGCGGTACAGCTACATCGCCGCCGGCCCGAAGGATGACCGCTGTATTTTCTGCGATGCGGCCGAAGCGCATGACGATCGAAAAACCCTCATCGTCTTCCGCGGCAAGAAAACCTTTGTGATTCTGAACCGCTATCCCTATACCTCGGGACACGTCATGGTGGTTCCTTATACGCACCAGGCGACACTCGAAGCTTCGGAGCCGGAAACGCTCGCGGAGATGATCACCACGGCTCGGCGTCTCGAAGGGGCGCTCGAAACCCTTTATCACCCGCAAGGCTACAACGTGGGCATCAACATTGGACGTGCCGCGGGAGCCGGCATCGCCGGCCACCTGCATCTGCACGTCCTGCCGCGCTGGATCGGGGACGTCAATTTCATGACCAGTGTGGGTGAAACACGCGTTCAGCCCGAGGACCTCGCGACCACCTACGAGCGATTGCACGCCGCCTTGAACCCGTGAGGCCGCCGGTCGTTTCCTGGTTGCTTCGCAGTTCCTGGCCGGCTCGTTTTTCCCGTTTTCGACCGCATATGCCGCGGGTCGCGTTGCGCGTGTATGCTTGGACTGATGCTCGAGCTCGACCGCCAAATCGCATTCGACTCAAGCCGAGCGGAAGAGTTTTTCGCCAGCGTTCCGCCTCGCGCCGCGGTCGTTCTGATCGAACCCCGTCCAGGTCTGCCCGGCGCTCGCCCTCTTTTGCTGCGTACTGCGGATCTGAGGAGGCGGCTGCGGCTCCTGCTCTGCGAACCGGAAGCGAATAGTAAGCGCCTCAATCTGCGGGAGTATGCCGCAGGCATTCGTTTTCGAGTTACCGGTTCTCGGTTCGAGCAGGCCCTGGTGCATTGGCAACGGGCACGAGTTCTGTGGCCGGGAAACTATCGCGAGCGCTTGCGTCTCCACCCTTCTCCTTTTGTAAAGCTGAATCTGACGAATGCTTATCCTCGCGCGTATATCACTCGTCGTTTGGGCGCCGCAGGTTTGTATCTGGGGCCCTTTGCCACCCGCCGCGCGGCGGAAGCCTTCCTTGAAAGCTGGCTCGATCTTTTTCGAATTCGCCGCTGCCAGATCAAAATCCGCCGCGATCCCAATTTCCCAGGATGCATCTATTCCGAGATGAAAATGTGCCTGGCCCCCTGCTTTGGAGGTTGCACCGTTGGCGAATATGCGGAAGAGGTGAACCGCGCGGCTGCTTATTTGCGTTCGGGAGGGAGTTCTCTTGCCGGCGCTGTGGCCGCAGAGCGGGAATCGGCCAGCGCCGAACTTAATTTCGAGCAAGCCGCCGCCTTGCACAAACGCTTGGAAAAAATCCGAGATCTGCAACGGACTCTTCCGGATGTCGTTCGCCCGATCGAACAGCTTCACGCCGTAATCGTCATGCGCGCGGAGGCGGAAAGCGCCATTGCAGTATTCAGGGTTAACGGCGGAGAGATCGCAGACCCTTTCATCCTCGAGTTTGCCGATTCAGCGGCGCAGCCGCGATCCGCGGAACAAAGGCTGCGCGAACTCCTCGAACCTGTAGCTCCGCTTGACGAAGCCGGCCAAAGCCGCCAGGCCTCCGCCGGAACCGCTTTTAGAGATCGGGAGGATCACATCGCCTTGCTGGCCCGCTGGTTTTATGCCAATCCACGCGAGGGCGAAATCTTCTTTCAGGAGACTCGGCCGGCCGGCTGGCCGTATCGGCGCATTCTTCGCGCGTGCAGGAGGCTGCTTGCGCCGCCGGGGAGCGAAAAAGGCGATCGTGCCGGTGGTATTCCGTAAGTGGGTTTGCGTCGGCCCGAGCGAGCCATCGTTTTTCTTGCGATTTCACTGGTCAGGTGTTAGCTTCCAGTCGCATTGGAACACTCTTACCCGGGGGAGAAATGGCCGACCCGACGGAACGCCGCACTTCACGGCGCTTCACCATGGTGCTTCCTCTGGCCCTGCGCCTGCATGAATCCGCAGGCCCCCTGGAAAAACATGGAGAAACCCGCGACGTCAGCTTCCGCGGTTTGTATTTTTGGACCGATCAAAAGTTTGAGCCCGGAAGCTCGATCGAATTTGTTCTCACCCTGCCCAAAAAGATCACCATGACCCGGGACGTCAAGATTCATTGCTTCGGCCGCGTCATCCGGGTCGAGCCGAATCAGCAGACGCGAGGCGTGGCCGCCCGCATTGAACGTTACGAATTCCTCCCCTCCTCCGCTTAAGTATCCCGCCTTCAGTTTCTCGCCCGTCGCAGTACAATAGCTTTTCGAGAGCTCTGTGCGAAAAGGAATGCAGCCGCTGCAAACACACCCCCAATCCCCCCTGTGGCCATGCGGCGCCTGACTCTGCTCATCAACGCCGATAACACGCTCTGGGAAAGCAACGTCTTTTTCGAGCATACCCTGGAGCGCTTTTTCTCTCTGGTTGAGCCTTTCGGCTATGCCCGGGCCTACGCGCGGCACATCTTGAACGAAACCGAACGGCAAAATATTCAGCAGCACGGCTACGGGTTGCGCAGTTTTGCCCGTTCGCTCGAGCAAAGCTACACGAAGCTTGCCGGGGGTTTGGCCCAGAAGAGCGCGCTCGAAGAGGTTGCTTCGATGGTCGCCGAACTCGAGCACACTCCGCCGCGCGTGCTCGATGGCGTGCCGGAAACGCTGGCCTATCTTTCCAGCCGCCACAGGATGATTCTCTTCACCGAAGGCGAACCCGCCGAGGAAGCCGCCAAGGTGGAGCGGTCCGGGCTTCAGGGATTCTTTGACTCCATCGAAATCGTCGCGAATAAAAGCATTCGCGTGTACCTCGACTTGATCGATAAGCATCATGTCGTCAAGGCGCATGCCTGGCTCGTAGGCAGCAACGTCGTGGAGGAGATCAACCCTGCTTTGCAGGCCGGCCTCAACGCGGCCTTCGTTCCCCACGCCGTAACCGCAAACCGGGAAGGTGCGGAGGTTCAGAGCGGCTCTGGAAAGCTTCTGATTGTCTGTAGTTTTCGCGGGCTGCGGGACCACTTCTAGCGCGGACTAAAAAACTGTTGGGCGACACGACGGGCAGCTCCGCACCGGTTGGGGCGCTATGCCGCCAAAATCGGGGCGTAGAAGCTCAACGCGCTGTCCCCTTGCTGAACAATACGCTTGCGTTCCAGGTGACCCGCCAGCATCGGGAGTTCATTGTTTCGCAGATGTTCGAAAATCAGGCGGCCGCTTCGCACCAGCAGATCCGATTTGCCTAAAAATTCGAGTATCTCCTGGTACGCCCGGCGATTCGCGTACGGCGGATCGGCGAAAACGAACTCCACGCGAGCCCCGGCTTTGTCCAACCGCTCAAGCGCATCCATTGCGTCCATTCGAAGGATTTCCGCCGTCCCGCCAAATGTCTTGCGGCCGCCCACATTCGTTGCCGTCGCAATCCCCAGAGAGGCCAGATTCCGGGCGATCAGGGCGGCGCCCGCCGCGTGATTCTCCACGAAAACGGAACCATGTGCTCCGCGGCTCAGCGCCTCGACGCCCACGGCGCCCGACCCCGCGAAGAGATCGACGAAAATTGACTTTTCGACATCCGGGCCAAGAATATTAAAAAGGGTTTCCCGCAGACGATCGCTCGAAGGCCGCAAGGCCATTCCTCGCAGGGTCTCCAGACGGCGGCTCCGAAAGGTTCCCGCAATCACGCGCATGGCGCGAGCTCTCTCCAATCGGCGTTCTGCAATTGCGGAACAGTTCCGGACACGCGTTTCCCTCCTAGCCGACCGACGCGAGCTGATATCTTCGCTGCCAGCCGGGGTCGAGCGTCTGCAGGAGGCGCAGGCACTCACCTTCCGTGGGACTATCCGCCAGTGAAAATGCCTCTTGCCGCGCCAGTTCCAGCAATTCTCGGTCCCGCAGAGGGTTGGCCACGTGAAACCCAATCGATCCGTGCTGCCGGGTGCCAAAGAACTCTCCCGGCCCGCGCAATCGCAAATCCGCCTCGGAAATGGCGAATCCGTCATTTGTCGCCACCATCGTCTGCAGCCGCTCGCGCGCGTCGCCGGAAACGCTCTTCGGCGCAATCAGCAGACAAGTGCTCTTCTCGGCGCCGCGCCCGATGCGCCCTCGCAGTTGATGAAGCTGAGAGAGGCCAAAGCGCTCGGCATGTTCGATGACCATAACCGTGGCGTTGGGAACGTCCACACCAACCTCAACCACGGTCGTCGAAACCAAAACTTGCACGTTGCCCCCGCGAAACGCCTCCATCACTGCATCTTTTTCCTCACTCTTCATCCGGCCATGCAGCAGGCCCACGTTTATTCGAGGAAAGACGCTCTTCCGCAGGCGTTCATATTCCACGATTGCCGCCTTCAGGGAAAGTTGCGCTTCATTGGATTTCGATTGCTCGATCACCGGATACACCACGTAGGCCTGCCGGCCCTTCTTGATCTCGCGACCCACAAAATCCCATACTCCCGGCAGATGCTCGGGCGCGGACCAGCGGGTCTCGATGGGCGTTCTCCCCGGCGGCATCTGGTCGATTACGGAAACATCGAGGTCGCCGTAAAGCGTAAGAGCCAGGGTTCGAGGAATAGGTGTGGCCGTCATCACCAGGACGTCCGGCGTCGCTCCTTTTTCCATCAAACGCTTGCGCTGCAAAACGCCAAAGCGGTGCTGCTCGTCGACAATCACCAGGCCCAGGCGCGCGAATCCGGCCGGCTCTTCCAGCAACGCGTGCGTTCCCACCACCAATTGCGCCTTTCCCGAGCGCATACGCTCGGTGATTTCCCGTTTCTCTTGCGCCTTGAGCCCGCTGATCAGCAGTTCCACCTGGTAACCTGCCACCGCAAACACACGGCGCGCCGAAAGGAAGTGCTGCACGGCCAGAATTTCGGTGGGCGCCATCAGGGCAACTTGGTAACCATTCTCAATCGCGATTGTGGCCGCCTCCAGCGCCACGATCGTTTTCCCGCTGCCCACATCGCCCTGCAAAAGGCGGTGCATCGGCGTGGGCTTCTCCAGATCGGCCACGATTTCGGCCAGAACTCTTTTCTGGGCGTCCGTCGGTTTGAAGGGCAGAATGCGCTTCAGCGCCTCCCGCACCCGAGGCTCGCGCACGCGGAAGGAGATCCCCGCATGCCGCTCCGCTTCCTTCCGGCGCAGGGCCACGCTGAGTTGATAAAGAAAGAGTTCCTCGAAGATCAGCCGCCGGTGTGCCGGCGACTGGAACTGATTCAACAAATCCGCGGGCACGTCCGGGGGAGGAAAGTGAACGAAGCGGATGGCGTCGCTGCGGCCGGGGAAGCCGTAGCGATCGAGCAAAGGCGCCGGCAGGCCGTCGGGAAGAACTTCGGAAAGGTTCTGCAGGGCGCCATAGATAATCCGCCGCAGCATGCGCGAACTGACGTTGTCTATGGCTTCATAGATCGGCACGATGCGGCCCATCTCGGTGGAGTCCGCCGTGTCCGCGCCGAGCAACTCGAAGTGCGGGTTGACCATTTCGATTCGGCCGCGGCGAGGATCGACGTCCGCTTTGCCGTGCACCACAATATCCTGCCCCTCGCGAATGCGTCCTTGCAGATAACTGCCGTGAAAGAATTTGCACGCCAGCGTCCCGGTCGCATCTCCAATCAATAAATGGAAGATGGCTCCCCTGCCGCGCGTAAAACGCACCAGAGCGGCCTGGCCCACGGTAGCGTGAACGGTATAGGTCCCGCCGGGCGCGATCTCCGCGATTCGATTGAAGCGAATGCGGTCCTCGTAGCGAAACGGAAGGTAAAGCAGCAGATCGTTCACCGTATGAATGCCGCGCGAAGCAAAGGCGGCCGCGCGCTGCGGACCGACGCCTTTGAGATACTTCATTTCCGTGGCCGAGGTTATGTTCATCCGGGCTATATATATCATCGCATCTGCGTGGGCCGTGCTTGCATTCATGGCGGCCTATGCATAGATTGGCTGCCGGACGAATTGTTTGAAGCGCGCGCGGCTTATCCGGAGAGAGCTTGTCGTCCCTAGACATCGTGCAGGAATCCAGACCGAACGTTCTCAGCCGGCGCGACCTCCGCATCCTTTTGCTTTGGCTCTTGGCCGCGCTCCTCGGCGCTTTTGTCGCTTATCGCTACTTCTTCCGCGCCTTCCCCGAGGCCTCTGTCGATTTCAAGGTTACTAGAAGCGCCGCGCTGGACCGCGCGCGCGCCTTCGCGTCGGCCCAGGGTCTCTCCCTGCAGGGCTATCAGTCCGCCGTGGTCTTCGATGTAGACGACGATACGAAAACCTACCTCGAGCGCGAGGCTGGCCTCCAGCAAGCCAATCGCCTCATGTCCTCGGACGTCAGCGTCTGGTATTGGCAGGTGCGTTTCTTCCGCCCCGGTCAAAAAGAGGAAATTCGTGCGCGCGTGGATCCCAAGGGCAGCATCGTTGGCTACGACCACATTGTCGAAGAGGCCGCGCCCGGCGCCCGCTTGGAACGCCCCCAGGCCATGGACCGGGCCCAGCAGTTCCTTACGCAGGCTCTTCACACCGATCTCGCGAACTATGCCTTTCTGCCGGAAGAAGCCACCTCCGTCGCCCGGCCGAACCGCACCGACTGGACTTTCACCTGGGAGCGCAAAGACTTCCGCGTTAAGGAAGCGCCGTATCGGCTGCAAGTCTCCATCCAGGGCGATCAACCCGGGGCCTACCTCGAATTTCTGAAAGTGCCGGAAGAGTGGCAAAGGTCCTATGCCCGACTGCGCTCGTCCAATAATTTCATCGAAACGATCGCCCTCATTCCCTACGCCGTGCTCGTCGGCGCCGCACTTTCCGTGCTGGTCATGCTCGCCCGGCGCGGCCTGGTTCGCTGGAAATCCGTGCTGGCCTTAGGAATTTTCATCACCGCGCTCTATTTCGCCATGCAGCTCAACCAGTGGCCGCTGGTTCGGGCCGAGTACAACACCAACAATTCTTACGCCAGCTTCTTCGCCTCAGAGTTCGTCCGGGCCTTGATGGAAAGCGTTTCCGTGGCGCTGCTCGTCCTGATCGCCTTTGCGCCAGGCGAGCCCCTCTATCGCGCGGACCAGCCGGGCCAGCTTCGCCTTGGCAGCGCCTTCACGTTCGCCGGCCTGCGCACCCGCCAATTCTTCTGTTCCGGGTTTATCGGCCTCTGCCTTGCCGCCGTGCACATTGGTTACGTGGTGGGATTCTACGTTGTGGGCCGGCGGCTGGGGGTATGGGCGCCTCAGGACCTGCAATATTCCGATACCCTCAGCACCACGCTTCCGTGGATTTACCCTCTGACCATCGGCATCTATGCGGCCACCAGCGAAGAGTTCCTGTTCCGCATGTTTTCCATCCGCTTCCTCATGCGCGTGACGCGCTGGAGAATTCTGGCCGTCGTGCTGCCGGCGTTTGCCTGGGGCTTCTTGCATTCCAACTACCCGCAGGAGCCGCCCTATATCCGTGGAATCGAGGTCGGAACAATCGGCATTTTGGCCGGCTGGGTCATGCTGCGCTGGGGAATATTGGCCACCTTGATCTGGCACTACACGGTTGACGCCTTTCTCACCAGCCTTTCCCTCATGCGCTCCCAGGATCTGTACACGCGCATATCGGGAGGGCTGGTCGGTTTCGCTGCCGCCATTCCGGTGCTCATTGCGGGCGTGCTTTACCTCAAGCGCGGAAGTTTCGCGGACGAGACCGCCCTGCTCAATAGCGCTCAGCCTCTGGTCGAGCCTGCCGTCGTTGCTGAAGAACCAGTTGCCGCGGAGCAGCTTCCCGCCTCATACGAAGGTCTCAATCGGCGCGCGCTAATCCTGCTCGCTACCGCAGGCATCCTCGGATTCGCTTCGCTTTGGATGATCAAAGCGCGGAGTATCGGCGATTTCGTTCGCTTTCCCCTGGATAGCCGGGAAGCGGCGCTGCGCGCCGACGAAGTGCTCCGGCAACAGCGCCAAATCCCGGCCTCTTACCACCGCGCCGTCTCGATTCAGTACACCTTCGACCCGCTTGTGAACGAATACCTCCGTCGCACCATCGGCATCGACGCGGCGAACCGGCTCTACCGCGAAGAGGTGCCTTCAGCCTTTTGGACCGCGCGCTATTTTCGCGATTTGCAAAAAGACGAATATTTTATCGTGCTTCTGCCCGATGGAGGCTTGCACTCCGTCCACCACACCCTCGCCGAGGCCGCTCCCGGCGCCAATCTGACTGAAGACCAGGCGCAAGCCCGGGCCGAAGACTTCCTGCGGAACGCCAAGAAGATCGATCTCAGCCGATGGAAGCTGGTCGAGTCGAACTCCAATAAATTGCCTGCGCGGACAGACCACAGCTTTGTCTGGGAAGAGCTGCAGCCGCTGAATTCCGCTCCGCCCGGAGCCGAAACCGCGCACGTGCGAATGTCGCTCGTAGTACAGGGAGAGGAAGTCTCCGGATATCGTATTTTCATTCATCTTCCCGAAGATTGGGTTCGCCGCCAGAATGCCACCACGCTCGCGAATACCTTGCAATCGGTGCTCTTCGTCTCTCTCGCTGGCGGTCTCGGGCTCGCTATGTTGATTATCTTCCTGCGAAACCTCAAGACTTCCTTGGCCGCTGCGGTGCCCTGGCGGGGTATTGCGCTGTGGTCGCTCGTGGTGTTGGCGGCTTCGCTCGTGAGATTCGCTACGCTCGTTCCGCAATATATGCTCACCTATCGAACCGATCAGCCTTTCGTAACGTTCCTCGGGACACTCCTGATCGGTCAGACCCTGGCCGCGTCGCTTCTTTACTCGGCCACAATTTTCCTCCTCGGATTGGCTGTGTTCTTTCTGGCAAAAGGGTACGGGTTCGATCGTGTACCCGTCGCTCGCATCCTTCCCAGCGTTTATTATCGCGACGCGATTCTGATCATGCTGTGCGGCTGGGCCATTCTCGCCGGTGTTCGCCGCATCCATGATCTCGTCGCCGCCCTTTGGCCCGTGGCACACTACGGCTTCCCGGCCAGCGTTCCGGAAGGTCTGGATGCGATCTCGCCCGCCTCGAGTTCGCTCGCCACCGCGATCATCTTCAGTATTTTGGCGGCTGCTGCCATCGCTCTGGTCTTGGGGTTCGCAGCCGGGTATTTCCGCCGCGCGTCGATCCAGTGGCTGCTGCTCGCGGCGCTGGCGATTTTCTCCGTGCCCCGGTGGGGCAGCGCCGGCGACTTCGTGCAAACTGCGCTTCTGACTTTTTTGGAATTAGCGGTAATCTGGTGGGGGGCGAGTCGCCTCGCCCGGCTCAATTTACTAGGATATCTTTTACTGGCGATGCTGCTGTCGTTGACTCCGACAATCGATGGGCTGCTGAACCAGCCCAACGCCTATTTCCGCTCCAACGGCGTGCTATTGATCGCGGCGGCCGCCATTCTGATCGTTTTGCCGCTCGTTTTGTGGCGTGGCGCGGCGCGTCGCGAGTCGCTGTCCAGCAAGTTCGTGCCGATATAGATTTCTTATTGTGAAGGCTCGTTAATGCGTGAACGGGAACAAACGGAGTCGAGAACGTCGGGCCGGATCTCCACGATGCGTCGCTGGGCCGAGTACCTCGTCGCCATACTCGGCGGAAATATCATCTATCTGGCCGTCGAACCGCAGCTGCCCATTCCCTTTCGTCACCGCATGTTTCAAATTGATTTGGGCCTGGCTCTGGATTTCCTGATCTGCGTGGCTTTGTACGGCCTCATCCGCTTGGTCCGCGGTCCCGGCTCGCCCAGCGCTTAACTCTCGTGAGCTTCGGCGATCTTCTTGTCGCGCCGCGATCCGGGGCTGACGTAGTAAAGCAAAACTCCCAAAAGAATAATTCCCAGCCCGATCATAAGTTCGTTCGTTGTGCCTACCTGTTCGCTTCGGTTGCGCGCCAGGCTCAAAGAGAGCAGTGCCGTTGGCGGCGCCGTGATGAGAATGGTAGCTAAAATCCCTCCGGGTATGCGGTAAGGTCGCGCCAGGTTCGGTTCCCGGATCCGCAAAGCGATGAGCGCGCCGAATTCCAGCAGGATACTCAAGCCCGTCAGCAATACGTCCAGGATGAGCAGCCGAAAGAAACCCAGCGGCAGGCACGCCGCCCATGCGAGTGCGCAAGCCACGATGGCCACCCACGGGGCGCCGGTTTTCGGGAGATGCCGCGTAAACGTCCGTGGCAGATATCCGTCGCCTGCCATCACTGCCGGCAGCCTCGTAAACGAAAGCATCAGGCTGCCGAACGTGCCCGCGGCTCCGATCATTCCCGCCACTGCGATCGCCAGCGCCAGCATCGTCCCGCCCAGGGCTTGGCCCGCGTCCACCCAACTCCCTGTGGTCCACAATCCAGGATCAAGCCGCGCAAAGGCGACGGCGATTACCGGAAGCAGATAACTGGCGATCACCAGAGTTACTGACCCGGACATTGCCAGCGGATAAGTCGTTTGTGGACGGTCGACCTCATCGGCAATCGTGGAAAGATTGTCCCAACCCATGTAGTTCCACATGGCGATAACGATGCCGCCCTCCAGATCCAGCGTATGGAAGGGCGCCCCCGGCGCGTTGCCGGCGGACCTGCGTGCCAGCGCCATCAGGATCAGCGCCGCAAAGGGCAAAAAGAGCAATACGTTCAACCAGATCGACCCTTCGCCCACCGCCTTTGCACCCAGGATGTTCCACCCGGCGCAGAGCGCGATTAACGCCAGTTCCAGCACAATCGCCCGGTAACCCGTTGAGAATTTCGGCGCGAAGCGTCCCAGATAGGCGACAAAAAGCGTCGGATAGAGCGCCATTTCGAAGACGCTGCCCGTTAGGGTCAGCCACGACTCCTGGAATCCCCAGAAAGGCCCCATTCCCCGCCGCACCCACACATAAAATCCGCCTTCGCAGGGAAGCGCCGCCGCCAACTCGCTGACCATGAGGGCCGTCGGGATGCTCCAAAGTACCGGAGTGATCAGCAGGATGATGATCGCCGCACGATAACCCGCCTTCCCAATCAGGTCCTCGAGCCCATAAGGTCCGCCCGCAACCATGAAGTAGGTCGCGGCGATGAGCGGCAGAAGAGTGAGCTTGCGCGACCGGCGCGCGACCGAGCCTTTATCTCCCGTAACGATGGAGGCGCGCGACACGCCATTGCTTATACCACAACGCCCTCCACCATCCCCTCCATTCCCTTTCCATGGCTTTCACATAAGTGTCTTAGATTCAATAACTACGGCCCGGCTTACGTTTTGCCCCATTCTCGCGTCTAAATAAGTGAGGTTTCACAATAGAAGCAGCCCCGGCTCCGCATGCATAAGATCGGCCGGGCAGAGGTTCCCTTCGCAATGTCGTCGGAAGCGATGGCGGATTCACAAGGGATTAGGACGCTCGGAACGCTGGAGCAAGCGCCTGCGCTGCGTAGCGAATTGTCGTCCGGCACTGATGACCGCGTCCTCATCGAGCGCTCGCAGGCGGGCGACCGCGCCGCCTTCGAAGTTCTCGTCCAGCGCTATGACCGCCAGGTTTTGCGCCTCGCGCTCAACGTTTTGGGCAGCGCCGAAGACGCCCAGGACGTCTACCAGGAAGCGTTTCTGAAGATTTATCGCAACCTGCCGCGCTTCCGTTTCGATTGCGCCTTCTACACCTGGATTTACCGCATTGTGACCAATGTCTGCCTCGATCATTTGCGCCGCCGGCGCAGCCATCCAGAAGATCAGGCGCCCGTCATCCACACCGACTCCTCCGACGAGCGTCGCTCCGCGGACTTCTTCGACCGCCAGCAGGCTGCCGGCGGCGGAGAGCAAAACCCCGAGCGGAATCTTCTCGGACTCGAGATCGGGCACAAAATTGAAGCCGCGCTCCAGGCGCTTTCCCCTCGCGAACGCGTGGTCTTCGAGATGAAGCATTATCAGGGCCTGAAGTTGCGTGCCATCGGCGAAGCGCTGGGCACCACGGAAGACACCGTAAAGAATTCCCTGTTCCGCGCCACGCGCAAGCTGCGAAGCCAATTGTCAGGATTAAGGTAGGCAGGTCATGTTGCCTGAGCTCCACTGCTCGAATTTTGAGGATCGCGCCGTCCTGTACGCTGCGGGCGAGCTTCCCGTGGCGGAACGCGCCTTGGTCGATGCGCACGTGCGGGAGTGCGCCGGCTGCGCGGCGATTCTTTCGGGCGAGCTCGAATTGCGGGAGGCCCTGGCCTCGCGTGTGAAGCCCGCTGACGCTCTCGATCGCTCTGAACTTTTGCTGGCGCACTGCCGCAGCGAGCTTTTCGAGGCCCTGGACGATGCCGCCGCGCAGCCCAAGCGCGCTTGGCGCTGGGCGGCCGGCCTTCGCCATGCTTTTGTCTTTCACCCCGCCTGGAGTGCCGCCGCGATGCTGATCTTGGGACTCCTGGCGGGCACCGCCGGTCGGGAGTGGTATCGTCAGATCTCCTTGCCGGCTCCCGGGAGACCGGTCGTCACGATCTCCGCGCCCGCTCCGATCACCCAGCAGGAGCTCGAGAAAATCGATCTGGATGGAATCCGGGTAGAGCCGCAAACCGACTCGGCTGACCCCCAAGTGGAATTGCAGCTGCGCTCGCCCAAGCCGCGCGTCATGCAAGGAACTCCCGACGATGCCGAAATCCGCCGCGTGCTGGCGTACGTCATCGGCCATAGCCGTCAGTTCGACGATGGAGCGCGACTCGATTCTATCGACGCCCTCCGTCCCAAGGCCAATGATCCTCAAGTGCGCGCGGCCATGAGCGAAGCGCTTCGGCACGATCCCAATCCCGCTGTCCGATTGAAGGCCATCGAGGCGCTTCGCGGTGCCGGCCAGGAGCCGGACGTACAGAGCGCTATCCTCGCGGCTCTCGCCGGCGACGATAATTCCGGTGTGCGTATTCAGGCCTTGGATACGCTCTTCGACCGGTTGGCAAGCGGCGACTCTTCGATCGCCCCGTTGGACGATCAAGCCGTCAGCATCCTGCGCGATCGCATGCGCAACGATTCCAATAGCTACATCCGTTCACGCAGCGCCGACGCGCTCGGCCGGCTGGCATCGCTCGACGAGGACGCACCGTCGTCAGGGGGGCGTCATCCTTGAGACTTCCCAAGACGCCAGGCTTCGCCCCGGGTTCCGCTCGCTGGAGCCTCGTTGCGATCTTACTTTTCGCGCTCGCTCCTCTAACCGCGAGAGGCGCTAACCCGCATGTTTCTTCGTTAGAATCCGACACAGCGGAAAACCATTCCCTCAGCGGCGTGATCCCTACGCGCCCAGGGCTTCGGCTCACCATCCAAGCCGATTGCGGCGACGTGCAGATCTTCCCCGACGCTGCCAATGAGGTGAGCTATAGCCTTCACCCGCATTCCGGGACCGCGGCCCCCGATCCGGCCAACGACCCGGCCGTCCTTCTCGGCAATTTCTCGCTCAGCGCTCGCCAGACGCCGCGAGGCGTTGAGCTCATCGCTCGTGCGCTGAAAGAAACCGCTTGCCGCAGCCGTGTGATTTACGAAATTCATGTGCCGCGCCGTTACTCTTTGAACGTCGCGGTTCAGTCCGGCGCAATCAGCGCTCAGGATATCGATGGCGCCGTTGCGTTTTTCACGGGAGGCGGAGACATTCGGCTGGGCAGCGTGGGAAGCTCCGATTCCGCGACGCCAACCCGCAGGAATTCAGTTTTCGCCGCTCGATTGGAATCGGCTGGCGGCGATATTTTCGCGGGAGACATAGGCGGAGGGCTGCGTGCCACCACGGGCGGCGGCCAAATCTTCGCCGGCGACGTGCGCGGCCCGGCTGTGCTGCGTACCGGGGGCGGCGAGATTCGCGTGGGTCATGTTTTCGGCGCGGCCCATTTCTCGAGCGGCGGCGGCAACATCAGCGCCAGCAAGATCGACGGCGGCATATGGGCTGAGGCGGATGGCGGAAGAGTAAAAATCGGCAATATCCCTGCATCATCCGCCTTCGCGCCAGAATTTTCCGGAGGCGAGGGCGAAACGTCCGTGCTCGAGGCGCGCTCTGAGAACGGAGACGTTCCGCCCTTCGGTGATGCGCCGGATATAAACCAATTCGCGCGCTTGTTCGATGCTGTTTTCTGGGGAGGCATTCGCGTTGCTCCCATGGAGCAGCAGAAGCACCTCGTCGCTTCGATTCCTCCAAACTACCCTGAGGTGGCCCGGCTGGCGGGGATCGAAGGCGATGTCACACTGCGTATCCTGATCGGCGAGGATGGAACCGTCCGAGACCTACGCCCCGTTTCGGGCCCGCCCGTTCTGGCTCGCGCCGCAATGCGCGCCGTCGAACAGTGGCGCTATGCCCCGGCCCTCGTGGACCGGCATCCTGTCGATGTGGTCACAACGGTAACGTTTGCCTTCCATTTGCGTTAATCCCGCAACGACGAAAGCTTGGCTTAACTCTCGTCGCCCCGCGGAATGGACCTGAGCCGCAATCCCTTCCTTTGAATTGAGCTGTCTTATTGCCAAACGATCTTATTGCCGAACGATGGCGACTTTCGCGGCCGGAACCTCGAGGCGCATCAGGCGGAATTTCGCGTCGAAGTAAATCTCGATTTCAAGATCGGCCGAATGCACGCGCAATGCTTCGAGATGGGCGCCGTCGATTGTCTGCGTGCCGAGAGACTCCACATCAATGCTGCCCGGCGTCGCGTCTTGCGGAATGAGAACAGGAAAGCTTTGCTTCCCCTTGGCTCCCCAATCATAGATCCTGCCGAGGACCGCATACTGTTCGTAGAAATTATTGTCGAGCAGGGCGACGCGGGCCGAAGTGAATTTGAAGTCCTGTTGGATGGGCCCTTTCGCGCCACTAACGTTGATCGACGTCTTCGCCGTGCCCCCCTCGAAATTCACCACTCCCGACGCTTTCTTGCTTCCGTCAGCGCTCCAGGTATAGTGTTGCGGCGTCCCGTCCGCGGACACGTGCAGTTCCCCGGAAGTGCGCACTTCTGGACTGCCCGGAACCCGGATCACTGTCTGCTCCTGCAAAACCCAGGTACTTCCGGCGCCTTCCAGATCGAACTCCTCCGTGCCCACCTCGTTGCCTTGCTGCAGAATGCGGAACTTTCCCTTATCCGCGGCGAAGCTGGCATCCGTCGCGGGGCGGGGGAAGGGAAAAAGGCTTGGCGCCGCGAACGTCAACAAGCCGGCTATCCCCAACGGCCACAGCAGAAGGCGAGATTTCATGGCTTCTCCCGTCGTGCCGAAAGTTCTTCATCCAAGTTCGCCAGCCGCCTGGCGAACGGCGGCAAAGCCAGAATTTGCGCCACCACCCGTGCGGGATTGTCGTCGCCAGGGACGCGGTAATCGGCCTGTTCGTAAAAAGGCAAGCGCGCGGCCAGCAGCTCTCGAAAGCTGACCTCGTCCCGGAATAGCGGACGATTGCTTACCGTCGCGCAGCGAGCCAGGAGCAACTCGAGCGGGCAATCGAGCCACACCGCTATGGCGCCAAAATCCCTCAGCCTCTCCACGATGCCCGGTTGCGCGTACGTGCCGCCGCCCAACGCCATCACCGTCGCTTCTTTCGATTCCGCCACCCGCCCCAGAGCCCTCTCGAGTTCCTCGTGTTCGATCTCTCGGAAAGCCGCTTCCCCTCTGGTTTCAAAAATGGCGGGAATGCTAAGCCCGGCATTTTGCTCGATCCGGGCGTCGAGATCTTCGAAGCGCCAGGCCAATTGGCGAGCCAAAAGGCTCCCCACAGTGGTCTTGCCGCAGCCCATGAATCCCGCCAGGCACACCAAAGTTGAATCGGAGCGCTGTCTCGCCATGACGTTTAATTGTGGTGAGGATGCGGGCGACACCGGCGCGACGTCTTATTCCCGTTTCGAGATTTTGATCGTACCGCTGAAAGAGGAGAGTTCGACTTTGGCTCGTCCGTCATTCATCGAGCCGAAAAGGCTCTTCGCCAGGCCACCCCGAGGTGCGGGCATGCTGTGGCGGTCCGGAACTACCGGCGCCTGGTTGATCACGTTGCCGTAGAGCGAGGTAGCTCTCACGTCAAACGAATCGGTGCTGGAAAAACGCACTTCAATCGTGCCGCTATAGTTCTTTAACACATAAATGCCGCGATTCATGAAGCCGCCGTCAAACAAAATATTCCCGGAGGAAGTTTGCACGCGTACATTGTCCATGCTCGGCTGCAGCAGTTGAAAATTCCCGCTGATCGAATTGGCGTCCAGCCGGCCCGCGCATCGCGTACACACCGTCGATCCCCCGATGCTCTTGATCATGAGATAACCTTCCACGTCCTGCAAGGAAAGGTCGGCGGCCACGGTGTCGAAAGACATATCTCCATGGACGCTGTCCACCGTTACGTTTCCCGAATCGCTGCGAACCTGAAGTTCGGACTCCGTCGGCACGTTGATCTCGTAGTCCGCGCGCAGTGCATCCGGACTGGCATTCTCCGAAACCACGTGTGTGGCGATCTCGATCCGATTGCCCACCTGCTCGGTGTCCACCTCCACGCTGGCGCTCGCCTTTTGGCCGGAAACCATCACCTCGGATTTGTCCCAGGCCCTTACCTGGATTCGCCCGGTGGCATTTTGCACCGTGATGACCGGCTTCCCCTGCACGTTAAAGTGCCTCTCAAACCGACGCGTTTGTGCTCCGGCCGAACAGGTCAGCGTCAGCGCGATCAGCATTGTGCCGGCCCCTTGGGACCATCCTGAAATTGCTCCGCTCTTCATTGTCCCTCCGAGGCGCTGCGGTCCATCGCCGTCGCTAACAAGACAGCCTTCTGCTCGTAAGCCCCGTACAGGTAATCACGAGACATCTCGTCATTGGGCCGTTCGCGAACGGACTTTTCACACACAGCGATAAGATTGTCAACGATACCCAGATTCTCGCGCAACGAACTTGCCAGTAAGGGATTCCGCTCCGGCAGCGACGCGAACACTCGCTTGAGGTCCCCGTCCAGCGTTTTCCCCAAGTCCGCTGCCACCAGCCTCTCCGTCGCGCCCGGCACGCTCAAGTGAGCGGGCAGCAGGGAGGCGACGCGGGAATCTTTTCCTGCCGGCGCATTGGTCTGGTAGGTTGCCAGCATGCCCGCAATCAGCAATAAGGAAATCGAAGCGCCTGCCAGCGCCCATCGTGGTGCCGCGCCGAACCAGGTTGCCCACCAGCCTGCCGCCGCGGGCCTTTTCTGGATCAGTCCTTCCGACTCCATCTCTATTCGCAGCGAAAACCACAGGTGCTCGGGCGGCGCCACCTCTTCACTTCCCCATTCCATTCCCGCGGTCCGAATGGCCTCCAAATCACTCCACAACAGGCGGCAATCGCTGCAGCCGTCCAGGTGCGCGGCAGCGGGGGCCGGCAATGGTCCATCCGGTTGCTCTTCCAGGATTCTCTCGAACTGTGCGCATTGGATTGGGCTCATCGCATATCCTTCCACCTACGACCTGGTTAACTTCAGATACGTTAATCGCCGCCGCCCGAACCGCCTTTGGCGGCTTGCCGCTGTTCTCGCGCGCGGCTGCGTTCGAACTCCTGCAACAACTCCCGCAGTCGCATGCGCGCCTTGTGTAACTGTGATTTCGAATTGCCGATCGAGCAGTTCATGATCGCGGCAATCTCGTTGTGTTCGTAACCCTGAACGTCGTGGAGCACGAAGATGGAGCGATAACCTGGCGGTAGCTGCTCGACGGCACGTTCAAGATTTACCCGATCCACGGATCCCGTGAGCCGTAGATCAGGTCCTCCGATATCCTTGCGTGGCCCCCCGGTCTCTTCGTCTGGATCCGTCGTCTCTTCGAGCGAACTCTCCGCAAGCGTTTTCTTGCGAAGCCGCATGAGCACGATGTTCACGGCCAGGCGATGTAACCACGTGGAAAATGCCGACTCACCCCGGAACGTTCCGATCTTACGAAAAAGCTGCAAGAAGGCTTCTTGCGTAAGATCTTCCGCCTCCGCCGTATTTCCCACCATCCGCAGGCAAAGCGCGTAGACCCGCCGATTATGCAACCTATAGATGCACTCGAAGGCATCGGCGTCGCCTTGCTGTGCCCTTCGGATTGCCTCCGCTTCGCTTACTTCGCGGTTTTCTGTTGGTCTCGTTCGGGCCACCGGTCCCGTCGGGACGCATCAGCTATTATCGATGCCATCCCTGCTCCCCAAGGTTGTCTCTTCCTTCTTACGTATTATTATCTCTCAGGCTCGGGGGTTCTTGGCTCTTTCGTACGGTTTGGCGGCGGGCGGGCCGTTCCGGCACGGGCTGTACGGCTGCCTTCCGGCAGGCGGGCTCCATTTTGGCCACTATTTGTGCGGGACGCCGATTCTTATGGGCGGCCGGCTCGGGAGTGAGCGAAACGATCCTCTGCCAGAACGCGGGTAACTCCCCGATCGGCAGCGCGCAGAAAAACGACTTGAGAACGACGGTCGTTTCCCGAAGGCTGGTGTTCAGGTCGTAGTCCAAAACCTCCAAACAAGTCCACTGTTTTCGCCAGGATACCGCCACCCCCTCGGCGATCTCCCGGGCAGTCCCGCGGGCCTCCCGTTGCAACCCGGCCACAATCTCCTCCAGCGCCCCGAGCTTCCGGAAGAAGCGGGTGCGCGCCCGAAACCGCACCAGCGACAGCACGTTGTTGGCCCGCGCAACTTGTTGCGCCCGTTCGCTTCGAAAAAATCGCGGCCGCAACGGCGCTGTATTCGGGAACGTGCCAAACTGCCTGCTGTGCTCGTAAAGCGAGCGCAAAATTCCCCTCAGCCTCCCGGCCAAGCGGTCGAAAAGTTCCGCAAAGATGCGTGCCTGTTCCCGCGCCGGCGCCAGCCTGCCCTGGCGGCACAGGTTGAAGGCGTCGTCCAGAGTGACGCTCAATATGGCGTAGCAGATGTCCAATTCGTTGCGGGTGGCGTCGAAAAGCCGGTCCTTCTCCTCGGGCAACCAGGCAAGCCAGTCTTCCTGCACACTGGTCGTGTGGCGGGGCCCGCGATTGGCAAACGCATCTTCCAAGCCGCACCTCCTGCGGGGAACGCGATGATATCACAGCCTTCCGAGCCCACGCCCTTCCTTGACGCTTGGAGAAACGCATCGGTATACTTCCCAAGCACAAACGGAAAGCCTCCTTGCCCTTCGAGCCGCTCGATCAGTACTTTCAGCGCAAGAAAAAGCTCGCCGAAGTCAAAGCGCTCGGCGATGATCCCTACCCGCACAAGTTCGAGCAGACCTCGACCCCGGCTCAGCTTCAGGCCGCCTATGGGGGCAGCGATGCCGCGGCCATCGAGGCCCAGCGCATCAACGTCCGCACCGCCGGCCGCATTTTGACGCTTCGCCTTCACGGCAAGGCGGGCTTCGCCCATATTCAGGGAGACGGCGGCCGCCTGCAGATCTACGTCAAGCTCGATGCCGTTGGCGAACGCGTCTTCCGTCTCTTCCAACTGCTCGATATGGGCGACATCGTGGGAGTTTCGGGGTATCTGTTTCGCACCAAAACGAATGAATTAACCGTCTGGGTCGAGACGCTGACGTTGCTTTCCAAAGCTTTGCTGCCGCTCCCGGAAAAGTGGCATGGCCTGGCCGATGTGGAGTTGCGCCACCGCCAGCGCTACGTCGATCTCATCGTGAACTCGCGCGTCCGTGAGACGTTCTTCCGCCGTGCCGAAATCCTGCGCGCCTTGCGCGCCTTCTTCGATTCGCGCGGCTACATCGAAGTCGAAACCCCCATGATGCAGACGATTGCCGGAGGCGCCGCCGCGCGCCCTTTCATCACCCATCACAATACCTTCGATCTCGATCTCTACCTGCGCATTGCCCCGGAGCTTTATCTGAAGCGATTGCTGGTGGGCGGACTCGACCGCGTCTACGAAATCAACCGCAATTTCCGCAATGAAGGCGTTTCCACCGAGCACAATCCCGAGTTCACCATGCTCGAGTTCTATCAGGCTTATAGCGATTACCGCGACCTCATGTCTCTCACCGAGGAGCTCTTCGCTTCTCTCGCGCAAAAAATCTGCGGGTCGGCGCAAGTCACGTTCGGCGAGCTCACGCTCGATTTCAGCCGCTGGCAGCGCCTCAGTATGCGCGAAGCCATTGTCTTGCATTGGCCGCCGGACGCCGGCCCGGCGCCTTCGGTCGCCGACCTGTCGGTTCCTGGAGGTCCGCGGGTAATCGTGGAGCGTTACAACGAATGGCTGCGGCGCGAGGGTTCGCGTTCACCATCCGAGCCGCCCGTCAAGCAGCTGAATGTCACTTCCATGTCCGATGGCGAGATCACCGGCCTGCTCTTTGAAACTTTGGCCGAGCCCAAACTGATCCAGCCAACTTTGCTTTACGATTTCCCGACGGACATCTCCCCCCTCGCAAAATGTCGCCCCGACGACCCGTCGATCGTCGAGCGCTTCGAGGTCTACGTCGCGGGCATGGAATTGGGTAATGCTTTCTCGGAGCTGAACGATCCCGAAGAACAGGAGCGCCGTTTTCGGGAACAGGTGGCGCGCGGTGGCGAAGAAGTGCCGCGCGAGGTCGACCTCGACTACATCCGCGCACTCTCCCACGCCATGCCCCCAGCCGCGGGCATGGGCATCGGTATCGACCGCCTCACCATGCTCCTTACCGATTCGCACTCCATCCGAGAAGTCATTCTTTTCCCGCTGTTGCGTCCCCAGGCGGAGACCAAGCCATGAGATTCGCCTGGCTTGTGGCCAAGCGCTATCTCAGGTCGCCAAACCGGCCGGCCGTTCTTCGTCTGGTCACCGTTTTGGCCGTCGTGGGCGTCACCGCGGGAGTGGCCACGCTCGTGATCGCGCTATCCATGAATAGCGGCTTCCGAGCTACCATGCAGGACCGTCTCTTGGGAGTAACGGCTCACGTGACCGTATCGCGTCCGGGCTCCGCGGCTCTCAGCGACTATACCCAGCTCGCCGAACGCCTCAGCCACGTTCCCGGCGTCAAGGCGGTGGCCCCAGCCATCTACATCACTGTCCTGCTCTCCTCCGGGGGGCGAGCGCGCGGCGTCGTGGTGAAAGGCATCGATCCGGCCCTTGAGCAGAAACGCAATGAAGCCCTGCAAAGGATCGTCGCCGGTACCGCCGGCTTTGCACCCACCGCGGACGGTTTCAACTCCGTCGTCGTGGGCAAACTGCTGGCCGACGACTTGCAACTGAAGCCCGGCGACTACGTCACGCTGACTAGCCCGGCCGGCCACATGACCCCCTTCGGGATGATTCCCCGTTCGCAGCGCTTCCGCATCAGCGGGATTTTTGATTCCGGCTTCTATGATTACGACGCCAATTGGGGTTTCGTCTCTTTGCCGGCGGCGCAAAACCTTGCCGGCGTTGGAGACGTAGTCAGCGTTCTGGAGTTCCGCATCGCTGACGTCGACCACGCAGACCAAATGGCCGCTCGACTCAAGCAGGAGGCCGGGCCGGGCTATACGGCCACGACCTGGATGGATGAAAATCGGGCCCTGTTTCGCGCTCTGCGCCTGGAAAAATTGGTTACCGCCCTATTTATTGGGTTGATAACCTTTGTTGCCGGTTTGAATATTCTGGTCGTGCTGGCCATGACGGTGAGCGACCGCGCGCGGGATATTGCCGTCCTCATGGCCATGGGCGCGCGGCGCCAGCAAATTCGCAAAATCTTTGTTTTGCTCGGAGTCGCCGTCGGCGGCTTGGGCACGGCGCTCGGCCTCTTCGCCGGTTATTTCTTCGCTTGGGCGGCGGGCACGTACAAGCTGATCCCGCTGGACCCCCAGATTTACTCGGTCCCCTTCGTGCCCTTCCAGCCCAATCCCAGCGACGCCTTGTGGATAGCGGCTGCCGCCCTGGCGATCAGCGTCGCTTCCACGCTCGTTCCCGCGCGATCCGCTTCGCGTATTCAGCCCGTGGATCTGCTGCGATTTGAGTAACTACAGACTCTTCCGCCCTAAACTACGCAATATGATTTTGGCTTGCCGCGTGCTCCTCTAATTGGTGTACAGGAGCCGCTAACTGCATCCTGTATGGCGGCTCCCGGAATGGCCCTTAGCCGGCCGCTCCAATCGCCATGAATGCAATGACTTGTGGCGGCGCAGTTTCAGATCGATAATGAGTCTTTAGTGCCAGCGGCAGTTTGTGGGAGAAAAGGGGAAAGATTTTGGAGTTCCGAAGGCAGCGAGGCCGGAGATGCTAGCCCTTGGAAATACGATCTTGCAGCCGAATCTGGCATCAAACCTAGTGATGGTATCTTGCTGACTAGCTGAGTGCGCCATGGCTAAAATCGACCAGAGTGTAGCGATCGATGACAGGGAATCCTCCGAAGCTTTAGGCGGGGCATGCCTCGAGGCTCGCTCTCTGCGCAAAGTTTACGGCAGCGGGCCTGACGCCATCACCGTTTTGGACGGAATCGATCTCCTGCTTAGCCCGGGCGAAATTGTCGCCATCGTTGGACCTTCCGGCTCGGGCAAAAGTACTTTGCTGCATTTGCTTGCCGCGCTGGACACCCCAACGAGCGGTGCAGTATACTTCGATGCGAAAGCGTTGGGGGCGCAGCCAAGCGATTCGCTCGCGGAGTTCAGAAATCGGCGAATCGGCTTCGTGTGGCAACGGCATCATCTGTTGCCGGATTTTACGGCGGCCGAAAACGTAGCCATGCCGCTGCTGCTGCGCGATGCCAGCCTTAGCGAGTCCCTTGAGAAAGCCAATGAATCTCTCGCCGAAGTCGGTTTGGCCTCTCGAACGCGCCACAGGGCTGCCGAGCTGTCCGGCGGCGAGCAGCAGCGCGTGGCCATTGCGCGGGCGCTCGTGACCAAACCGGCGGTGTTGCTGGCCGATGAACCCACCGGCGACCTCGATGAACTCACGGCCCTCTCCATCATGGAATTGATCGAGCGCTTGCACCGGAAACACTTACTGACTTCCATCCTGGCGACGCATAATCCTGCTCTGGCTAAGCGCTGTGGCCGCGTACTGCGGCTGGAACACGGTCTTCTCCAGCCCGACGCTGCATACCAACAGGCCCCTTTACCGGTAACGGAGGGAGAAAAGAGCTGACCCGTGTTTGAACGCTATACGGAAAAGGCCCGTCGCGTCATCTTTTTCGCTCGCTACGAGGCCAGTCAATACGGAAGCCCGTACATCGAGACCGAGCATCTGTTGCTCGGCCTGATGCGCGAAGATAAAGCTCTCGCGAATCGATTCTTGCGCACCCATGGCTCCATCGAGTCCATTCGCAAGGAGATCGAAGCCCGCATCACGATTCGCGAGCGCATCTCTACGTCCGTCGAAGTGCCTTTGAGCCAGGAGTGCAAGCGCATCCTCAACTTCGCTGCCGAAGAGGCCGAGCGGCTGGGCCATAAGCACGTAGGCACCGAACACCTTCTCCTCGGCATCCTGCGCGAGGAAAAATGCTTTGGCGCGGAAATCTTGGCGGAACGCGGCTTGCGCCTCTCTTCGCTCCGCGAAGAACTGGCGCGCAGCGCGGGCGAAAAAGTCCAGGTGAACCGGCCCAAGGAGACTTCGCTCCTGGCCGAATTCAGCCGCGATTTGACGCAGGCGGCTCTCGAAGGGCAGCTGGACCCCTTGGTCGGCCGCGAAAAAGAGGTCGAGCGCGTCATCCAGATCCTTTGCCGCCGCACCAAGAATAATCCCGTCCTGATCGGCGAGCCCGGCGTGGGCAAAACGGCCATTGTCGAGGGCCTCGCGCAATGCATCTCGGACGGAGACGTGCCTCCTTTCCTGGCCGATAAGCGCATCCTCTCGCTCGATCTTTCCCTGATCGTGGCCGGAACGAAGTACCGCGGGCAATTTGAAGAGCGCCTCAAGACCATCATGAAGGAATTGATGGAAAGCCAGAATGCCATCGTCTTTATCGACGAGCTGCATACTCTGGTGGGCGCGGGTTCCGCCGAAGGTTCCCTCGACGCCGCCAACATCCTCAAGCCCGCTCTGAGCCGCGGTGAAATTCAATGCATCGGCGCCACCACTCCCGGCGAGTACCGCAAGTCCGTCGAAAAAGACCGCTCCCTCGAACGCCGTTTCCAGGCGGTCAAGGTCAATAGCCCCAGCGAAGACGAAGCCATCCGCGTCTTGCAGGGTGTGCGCGAGCGTTACGAAAAATTCCACGCCATCAGCTACACCGACGAAGCCATTCAGTACGCGGTCTATCTCTCCAGCCGCTACATCCCGGACCGTTTCTTGCCGGATAAAGCCATCGATTTGATCGATGAGGCCGGCGCGCGCGTGAAACTGCGCCAGGCCACCCTGCCGGACGAAGTGGCCGAGATGCAAAAGCGGGTGAAATTCATCACCCATCGCATGGAAACGGCGATCGCCAATCACGAGTTTGAGAAAGCCCGCTTCTATTCCGAGGAAGAGCGCAAAGAGAAGGATAACTTGCGGCAGCTCCGCGAGCGCCTCAAGCTCGATGATTCCACCACCGGCATCGTGGCCCGCGAGGATATCGAGGAAGTTGTCTCGCGCTGGACCGGCGTGACCGTCACCTCCATCAAGGAAGACGAGCAGCAGAAACTCCTGCGTATCGAACAGGAGCTGCATAAGCGCGTCATCAGTCAGGAGAGGGCGATTACCGCCTTGGCTCGCGCCATTCGCCGCAGCCGCGCTGGCCTGAAGGCCCCCGGGCGCCCCGTCGGCTGCTTCTTGTTCCTCGGCCCCACTGGCGTCGGCAAGACCGAAGTCGCTCGGCGGCTCTCTGAATTCCTCTTCGGCAGCGAGAAATCATTGGTCCGTTTTGACATGTCCGAGTACATGGAGAAGCACTCCGTATCGAAGCTGATCGGCGCTCCTCCGGGCTATGTAGGCTACGAAGAGGGCGGCCAGCTCACCGAACGTGTGCGCCGTACGCCCTACTCCGTGATCCTCCTCGATGAAATCGAGAAGGCCCACCCCGACGTTTACAATATCCTGCTGCAAGTCTTTGAAGATGGCCAGCTCACAGACGGACTGGGCAACACGGTCGATTTTCGCAACACCATCCTGATCATGACCTCCAATCTCGGAGCCCGCCATCTGCAGAAGCGCTCCTCGCTCGGCTTCCAGTCCATCGGCGAAGAGGGCGGCGGTAAGAGCATGGACGAAATGGTCATGGGCGAGGTGAAGCGCGTCTTCAATCCGGAATTCTTGAATCGTCTCGACGAAATCATCCTCTTCAATCCGCTCATCGATAGCGATCTCCTGCGCATCATTGACCTGCTGGTCGGCCAGATCAACGACACGCTGATCCACCGCCAGGTGCAAATTGTCTTGACTCCGGAAGCGCGTCAGTGGATTCTCGACAAGACCTGCGGCGATCGTAGTTATGGCGCGCGTCCGTTGCGACGGGCATTGCAACGGTACGTGGAAGATCCGCTGTCGGAGGCCCTGATCCAGGGAGGCTTGCAGCGTCCCGCGACTCTGGAAGTCACCGTCTCCGGCGAAGGGTTGGGCTTCCGGCCTGTCGTCGAAGCAACCCCGGTCACTCACTAAGAATCCTACGCCCACAAGCCGTCCCTACCGGGCCGGCGGAGAGCGAACAAATTTGCCTTGGGGGGCGCGGCCTTGACATTTGGCACGGCCGCACATAAAACTTCACTCCTGTTTTCCGGCGCTAACATTTCGAGTTTACTGTCACTGGCAGTCTGCCTGTTGACGTTTGCTATGCCCCTGTGGTCGCAAATCACTCCGGGTGGCACGGTCACTCCGCCAAATCCGGAATCGCAAATAGCACCCGCCGTGCCTGCGGCTCCTCAGCAGACCGGGCCGATTATCGACCGTATTGAATTCCAGGGGAATCGCCGCATCCGCAGCGAGACCCTGCAAGCGCGGATTTTTACCCGAAAAGGCGATCCCTACAACGAAGAAGGTCTGCGGCGGGATTTCCAGGCCCTTTGGAATACTCAGTATTTTGAGGATATTCGCCTCGAAGTCCAGGACAGTTCCGGTAATCCCAACGCCAAAATTGTCGTTTTTTACCTGGTCGAGCGGCCCATCATCCGCAGGATCGAGTACCACGGCAATAAGTCCATCAGCGAATCCGATATTCTCGATGCTTTCAAGGATCACAAAGTGGGCCTCTCGGTCGAGGGCCAGTTTGACCCCACCAAGATCAAGAAGGCCGAAACCGTGATCAAGGAACTGGAATCCCTGCACGGTCATCAATTCGCCATCGTCAAGCCCACCTACGAGAAAATTCCCTCTACCAACGCCGTCAAACTCGTCTTCACGGTTGATGAGGGACCCAAGGTCAAGGTCGGAATGATCACCTTCCAGGGCAATCACGCGTTCTCCGACCGCAAGATCATCAGGTCCATGCACAATTCCCGCCCCACCTCCGTTCCTTTGTGGCTCTTCGATCTCCCCCTCTTGCACAAAACCTTCGACCGCTCCAAGCTCAATGAAGACTTGGAAGTCGGCGTCCGCGAACTCTATCAGAGCGCCGGTTACTTCAAAGTCGTGGTCAAGGATCCCATATTGAATACGGTTGACGTCGACCGCCCAGGCCTCGGACCTCTCCCTATCATCGGCCACGAACACGGCAAAGCCACCAACATCACCATTCCCATCGAGGAAGGCGAGCAGTATCGCATGGGCCGCCTGGTGATCCGCAGCGCCGATCCGGAGAAAGGGCTCACCCTCAAGCGCGAGGCTCTGGAAGCCATGTTCCCCCTGCACCAGGGGGATATTTTCGATATCAGCAAGGTTCGCAAAGCCATCGAAAACTACACCAAGGCCTATGGCGCCTATGGCTTTATCGATTTCACCGCCGTACCGCTCCCCGACGTGCACGACGATACCAAGATCATTGACCTCACCATGGACTTCGACGAACAGAAGCAATACTTCGTCCGCCGCATCGATTTCTCCGGCAATACAACCACCCGGGATAAGGTCATTCGCCGCGAACTGCTGCTCAGCGAAGGCGACATCTTCAATAATCGCGCCTGGGAACTCAGTATTCTTCGTCTTAACCAGCTGAACTATTTCGATAAAGTCGACACTAAGGATGCGGACATCAAGCGCAATACCAAGCAGGGCACCGTCGATATTTTGCTCAAGCTCAAGGAAAAAGGTAAGCAGTCCATCAGCTTGACCGGCGGCGTCAGCGGCCTTGCCGGCAACTTCGTTGGACTCGGCTACCAAACCAACAACTTTCTCGGATTAGGCGAGACGCTGAGTCTATCGGGCCAGATCGGCAATATTCAGAAAACCGCTGTCTTCGGTTTCACCGAACCTTATCTGTTCGACCGGCCCATGGCCTCCGGTTTTACCGTCTCCTACTCCAGTTTCAACTTCAATCAGGCCCAGCAGGAATCCATCCTGTTTGGTCAGCAAATTCAAATTAATCCCAATATCGAACAGGACTACACCCAAGACAGCCTCGGCGGCACCATCTTCACAAGTTATCCGCTGCGGAGATTTTCCTTTGCCAGGCTAGGACTTACTTACGGGTATACGCATACAAACATCTCCGCCTATAGCACCGCTTCTACCGACCTGTTCGAGGTCTTGCAATTCCAGTCCCTGGGCGGCCCTTCCGCCCTCACCGGCATTGACTCCAGTTACGTCATGCCCACGTTTTCTTACAGCACGGTCAACAACCCCATGAACCCCACCACCGGAAAGTCCCTGTTCTATTCCTTCAAGGTTGAGGGGCTCGGCGGCAACGTAAAAGCCTTGAGCAACGTGGTGGAGGCCAAGTATTTTCATCCCATCAATCACAAGCGTAATGTGCTCGCTTTTCATTTCGTGGGCTCTTTCGTGACCGGCTACAGCGGTCTTGTCACTCCTCCTTTCGAGCGGCTCTTCCTCGGCGGCGAAACGGACTTGCGCGGCTTTGAAATCCGTACGGTCTCGCCCATCGCATTTATTCCCATCGCCACCACGACCACCTTTACTTACCTGGACCCCACCCACCTTAATCTATCCGGCAACGCTACCCTCCGCTCCACGCCGCCCATACCCGTCCTTACCTACGAGCCTTCTTTCCCGGGCGGGGATACCTCCGGGGTCGTCAACGCCGAGTATCGCATTCCCATCGTTGGGCCGGTCAGCTCGTCGCTTTTCTTCGACACCGGCGAGGTGGGCATCTTGCGGAAGGATCAACTGCAGCTCAATTCCACGGGGCTCTCCAACATTGCCGCATCTTTTCCCAGTTCCTCCAATCCTGCGCTCTTGATTCAGCCCGGAACGAATTTCAAGCTGCGCGCCTCCGCGGGAATCGAGTTCGTCGTCCAGCTGCCCATCATCAATGCTCCCTTCCGCCTCTACTGGGCCTATAACTTCGACCGCCTCGAGCAGCAGATTGCCGCCCCCCTGACCAACTTCCAATCGATCAGTTATCAAAATCTGAGACAGTCGGTGGGTTCCAGTCTGTGGGATTCGCAGGTTCTGCCCCAGTTGACGAATTACCAGGTGAATACCCAGAGGATCAACTTCTTCGAGCCGGCCAATACCTTCATGTTCACGGTCAGCCGGACATTCTGAGTGGACAATGCGTGCGCCCTGACCGGACAATCAATGTCGCAAAAATTGGAGACGACAGCATGAAAGTGTGGGCGGGATGGCTTGGCCTGGCGATGGCCCTGAGCGGAGGCCTGGCAGGATGCAGCAACAATAACACCACCGCCGTTACCCTATCGATTTCGCCGCCGTCGGCGACGGTCCTCCTGGGAACCAGTATCCAATTCGTTCCCTCGGAGGCGGGGTCGCAAAACGGCATACAATGGAGCGTCGATGGCATCAACAATGGGAACGCCACCGTGGGCACCATTGATTCCACCGGCCTCTACACCGCTCCCGAAACGCTCCCCGTTCCTCCTTCAGGGGTCGTCGTCCCTGTGCTCTACTGCGAGCCGAACGCCGGAATTCCTGGCTCCGGCAGCAGCGGATCGATTATCGAACTTCAGAGCGGCTTCGATTTCACCAATTTTGCCGTCGGCAATACCATCACGATCGTCGGAAATAGTGTTCCCGGTTGGGATACTTCGTTCGTGATTGTTGCTTCAGGCCCGCTCGGCAATGGCAATTTCGGCGTTCAGATCGCCACTCCCGCCGGCCCCCCGACCGTGGGTACTGGTGGCACGGCGACGGTCACCCCCGGCGTAACCATCGGCGCCCAAGTCGAAGAAACCTCCGTCGTCACCACGGCTACGGTCACTCTTGATTCCGGTATTCGCGTGTCGCTTGCTCAAGCCTCTTTCACCATCGGCACCAACGAGCAGTATCTATTTTCCAACTCCAACGCATTTGGCCCCACCGTCATCGTCACCGGCACCAGCAATCAGGCAGTCGCCTGGAGCGTCACCTCCGGCGGCGGCACCATCGATCCCAATTCGGGGCTATACACGGCGCCGTCCACGCCCGGCACCGCCACCGTTACGGTAACCTCGCTGGCGGACAACACCCAGTTTGCCAGTGCCACCGTCAACATCGTCACCGCCGTGGATCCCACGGTCACCTCCATCAGTCCACCCAATGGAGCGTTAGGCGCTGCCTTTCAGGAACTCTTTATCACCGGAACCAATTTCATCTCCACCACCAATGTCTTCGTAAATGGCGCCCTTATGCCTAGCGGCGCTCTCTTTGCCACAACGCCTACTACGCTCTTCGTTATTGTTCCGGATTCGGTCCTATCGAATTTCCCGGTATCGGGCAGCACCGTGCCCCTCACCTTCACCGTGGGGCGCCAAAGCGGCGCGCAGCAATCCTGCTCCCCGTTGCCCTGTCAGCTGGTTCTCTCTCCCGTCCGTCCGGTGCTCGTAGCCTCGAAGCCCGATAGCGTTCAGGCCTCTGCCTCCAGCACAGCCATCACCCTGGATGGTGGCTATTTCGGCACCACCAATACCACTCTTGGCTTTCAGGGCAATCCCATGGTGAACGTGCAGTTTGCCGGACAGGGAACGAGTTTCTCATTCAACTCGGATCGGGAATTACTGGTGACCGCCACGCCGGGCGCCGTAAGCGTACCCGGGCTCTATCCCATCACCGTAACCAGCGCCGTATCGGGCTCCGCCAACGGCTCCATGGCCGCCGCGAATCTCGCGGTGCAGCCCGTCTCCACTCCCAGTCAGACTGCTTCCCCGACGGTGGGCACCTTGCCCTCGTCCGTGGCCCTCAATACAGCCACGGGAGTTGCTGTCGTAGCCAACCAGGGATCGAACGACATCACCCTCGTGAGTTTGCCCGACGGCCCCTTGGCGGCTGGCGGCATTATCACGCAATCTCTTTGCACCGGAGCTCTCGGTTCCGGCTCTGCATCCTCTCCTGGTTGTGTCGCGTCGGCGCCGATATCGGTCGCCGTCGATAACATCCGTAACCTCGCTCTTGTTGCCAACAGTGCCGTTGCCAATCCCACTCTTGCTGTCGTGAACCTCACCGTCTCTCCTCCTCAAGTGACTGCCCTGCTCACTTTTCCTTCCGCCGATATCGCCGGAAATCCGTTTGCCTTGATTCCCCGGGCGGTAGGCATTAATCCCGTCAGCGGACGCGCTCTCGTGGCCTTCACCTCTTCGGCTACCACCGGTTCGAATGTCGGCGCCATTCTGGATATGAACCAGGTTCAGAATATTTCCGGGTCGGTCACCATGCCGGCAGCGGGCGCGAATCCGGTTTTAATCAACGCAGCCAACATTAGTAACGGCCTGAATACGCGCATTGCCGTTTCGACTCGGCTGAACTGGGCGCTGGCAACTCCGGGTGGCGTGGGTGCGCTCTCGATCGTCGATTTGGGCCGCCAGACCGTAAATCAGATCAGTGGCATTGGCTGTGTTCCGGGCAGCTCGCCCCCTACCGTGACGGTCACCACGACGGCGGTCAATAGCTTGCAAGTTGGCCAGCCCGTGCTCATCGCTGGCGTAAGTCCCGCCAGCTTCAATGGAATTTTCTCCGTCACGGCCGTGAATAACACCAGCTTTCAGTACTACTCGCACACGGCCTGCCCTTCAGGCGCCCCATCCGGCTCGGGAGGCACGGCCAGCTATGCAAATCCCGTCGCCAGCGTCGGGGTCGACCTCAACGTTCGCTCCATAAGTATCAACGATGAAACCGAGAAGGCGCTTCTTGTCGATCCCACCTCCTCGGAGCCGGCCTTCATTTTTAATATTCTCGATCAGTCTTCCTCACCCGTGAACAATCTTCCTGCATCCACCAGCAATATCACTGGCGCCATCAACCCGCTCACCAACGGCGCTCTGGTCCTCAATAAGGGCGGACAAGGTTTTGTGATCGATCCCACCGTGCCCACCGTGATCTGCAATACTCAGCCGTGTTCCGCAACATTCAATACAGGCACCACACCGGTCGACGTTGCCATCGATCCTGTGACCAACACCGCCGTCATCGTGAATCAAGGCGGCACGCTAAGCCTTTATTCTCTCGGCGCCTCGACCTCCAATCCGCAGATCATTCAAACGAGCGTTGCTCCGATAGCAAGCTCGCAGCAAACTTCCTTCCAGGTCACGCTCAATTCCAGCCTGGGATCCGCCGCAACTGCCTCCGACCAGACCGTCACTCTGATCGGACATTTCGATGGATCTTCCGTCCCGCAACTGGATAGCAGCCCCTCTCCATTCACGAGCCACTCGATATCTGCCACTGGCAGGGTTATGACCGCAACAGTATCGGGTGCTAGCTTGGCGGCAAACGGCCCCCGCCGATATGCCGTGCAGGCCGCCGACTCAGCCACAGTAATCTCCAACGCGGCTCGCTTGCCGGTCATTCAGGCCGTCGGCCTCGTCACCGGCTGCTCCAACCCCGCGCCCCTGGCTGTGGCCATCAATTCCGGTCTCAATGCCGCCATCGTCACAGAGCCCGGCTGCAACCAAGTTGCCATGGTGAACCTGGCGACAGGCACCGGTTTTGGTGCCAGCCCCGAGCTTGCCGTGCAATCGAATCCGCAAGGTGTCGATGTCTATCCCCCGGCCGGGTTAGCGGTCGTCGCCAATGCAGGAAGCAGCAGCGTGTCTATCGTCGACATGGCTAACGACGGCGTGCCCGTCACTTTCCCCACGGATCCCGTTCCCGACGGTGTGGCCATCGATCTCGGTACCGGCAATGCTCTTGTCACCGCGAATGGCGCCAGTGTGGTTGACACCTTCCCCGTCTCCGCCACGGCGCAGACAACCAGTAACATCGGTGTCCAGCAAGCGCCTTCCGGCGTTGCCATCGACCCTTTGCGTGGGGTAGCGGTAGTAGCCAATAGCTCGAGCGGAAGTAACGACGCCAGCATTCTCAACCTGAGTTCAAATACCACGACCTTTACCACGCCAATGAACGGCATCTTTTTCCCTCAAGGCGTCGCATTCGACCCCATTACGGATACCTTCATGATCACCTCCGGATCGAACAATCAGGTTGTGCTCCTCAACCCTGTGTCCGATCAAACAGCCGCGATCCGCGTGGGCATCGATCCCAGTTCCATCGCTTACAATGCCGTCAGCGGCACGCTGGTCACGGCGAATAACCTGAGCAGCACCGTCACCATGGTCGATTTCCTCGATCAAACCGTCCGGGCCGTCTTTTCGTTGAAATCCTCCGCGCAATTCGCCGTGGCCATCCAACCCCAGACGAACCTGGCGGTCATCGCCGATTCGGCCGACAACCAACTTTTGTTGGTGCCGTTGCCCAATTAAATGAACCGCGCCATGCAACAGTCGTGCCTCACCCAGGCATCTCATCCGCGACTATGCGGGGTCCTGTCCGCGTCGCTTGCAGTAAAATCGCTTGGCAAGTTGACGTCCCGGAAATGCGGTCGATATAATCCCCCACTTGTCGTTTCGCAAGGAGAAAGTATGAAAGCTCATCAACAACCGAAGAAACTCGGGATACTCGCGCTGGCCCTGCTCTGTTTGCCTGTTGCCGGCGCCTGGGCTCAGACGGGCGGCGCTGCCGCTCCTTCGGGTCAGATGAAGATCGCCATTCTCAACGTGCGCCAGGCCATTGTGGCCACGGCGGAGGGCAAGCAGGCTTCGGCCCAGCTCCAAACCCAATTCGCTGCCCCGCAAAACGATCTCCAGGCTATGCAGAAACAGATCCAGGATTTGCAGAGTCGCCTGGCCAATAATCACGGCACCCTCAGTGATGATGAGGCAGGCCGGCTACAGCGTCAGGGCGAGATGTTGACCCGCCAGTTTCAGCGCAAGCAGGATGACCTCAACGAGGAGGTGAACGCCGCGCAGAGCGATGTCGTCGACACCATCGGCCGGAAAATGCTCGATGTTCTTGACCGCTACGCCCGTGAAAACGGCTACACCCTCGTGCTGGATACCTCCGCGCAGGGCACGCCTGTGGTCTATAGCTCCAGCCAGATTGATGTGACCCAGGAAATTATTCGCCTCTACGATCAGACCTATCCCATTAAAGGCGGAGCCGACGGCTCATCCTCTGCCGCCCCCGGCAAGCCGCCCGCTCCCAGAGCCCAGCCTTCCGCCCCGGCTCCGGCTCCGAAGAAGCCCTAGTAGGGTTTGGGGCGCACGAGCGAACCCAGCCCTCGCGAAGGCTGGTATCCCGCTTCCCGAGGCAGCCGGGTTGCCGCCGGTGCTTTTGTGCGCCTGACCCACTACCCTTTCCCGGCTTGCTTTTATGGGTCCCCGCAACTATACTGAACTTTCGTCGAAGCCGGTCGCATGTCCGAGTGGGCGCGAGCCCACTTTTTTGTTGCAGAAAGAGCACGGCGATCGCCGGCCATCATGGAGTTCGAGCGCATACGCGATGCCGCCGAACGCGCCGCACGCACCGCTGGCGTGGAAATCGTCGACGTCGAATGGAAGATCGGCAAGCAACGCTTTCTGCGGGTTTACATCGATAAGCCCGGAGGCATCAGCCATCGTGATTGCGAGGCCGTTAGCGAACAGCTCGGCGTCCTTCTCGATGTCGAAGACTTGGTCCCTGGCCCCCGCTACATTCTGGAGGTCAGCTCTCCCGGTCTCGACCGCAAGCTGACTAAGGCCCCCGATTTCGAAAGATTTACCGGTCGCCTGGCCCGCATTTCCACGCTGCAGCCAGTGGAGAATTCCACCTTCTTCGAAGGGCGCTTGGCTGGATATAGCGACGGCCTGGTGAAGATTGAAGTCCAGGGGCGCATCATCGAATTGCCTCTGGATGCGATTCGCAAAGCGAACCTCGTTGTCGAGTGGTAGGAGCATAGGAATGGCCAATCTGCTGGACCAGATGATTGAGCAGATCAGCCGGGAAAAGCATATCGAGCCCCAGATCATCGTGGCGGCTATTGAAGACGCCATGGTGGTCGCCGCGCGGAAGTATTACAAGACCGACGAAGATCTGCGCGCCAAGTTCAATGCCGAAACCGGTCAGGTCGACGTGTATTCGGTTCGCGCCGTGGTCGACGAGGTCGCCGATCCCAAAAAAGAGATGACCCTTTCCGAAGCCCGGAAGGTCGATCCCCACATGGCCGTCGGCGGCGAATTGCTCATTCCTAAGCCGACTGCCGTCCTGGGCCGCATCGCCGCTCAAACGGCCAAGCAAGTCATCATGCAGAAGGTGCGCGAAGCCGAGCGCGACACCATCTTCAACGAATATAACGGGCGCGTCGGAGAGCTGGTCAATTGCATCGTCAAGCGCTTTGAAGGTCCCGATGTAATCGTCGATATGGGCCGCACCGAAGCCCGCCTCCCCAAGCGCGAGCAATCCCGCTTGGAAGCCTATAATCTCGGCGATCGTTTGCGCGTGGTCATCAAGGCCGTCGACCGTGCCGCCAAGGGCCCCCAAGTCATCGTCTCGCGCGCCGACCCTGTGTTGGTGCAGCGCCTGTTCGAAATGGAAGTGCCGGAAATTTACGATGGCACCGTGCAGATTCGCGCCGCGGCTCGCGAAGCCGGCGAGCGCACCAAGATCGCCGTTCTCAGCCGCGATAAGGACGTCGATCCCGTGGGCGCCTGCGTGGGCATGAAAGGCATGCGCGTGCAGTCCATCATTCGCGAATTGCGCGGCGAAAAAATTGACATCATTCCTTATTCCGAGGATATCGTCGCCTTCGCGCAAAAATCCTTGAGCCCCGCCAAGGTCACGCGGGTGCAAATCGTCGATTCCGAAAACCACCATCTCGAGGTCATTGTCGAGGATACTCAGCTCTCTCTGGCCATTGGCAAGAAGGGTCAGAATGTGCGCCTGGCCAGCAAGTTGATCGGCTGGAACGTCGATATCAAGAGCGAGGAAGAAAAGCGCCAGGAGATCGAGGCTCAGATGGCCGCTCTCACGGCGCCGGGAACGTCTCTGTCGGAATTGACGGGCGTCGGACCCAAGACCATCGAAAAGATCGAAGCTCACGGCGTCTCCAGCATAGAAAAATTGGCGGACATGACGCCTGAGGAATTGACGGCGATTCCCGGCATCGGCGAGAAAATGGTCGAAAAGATTCAGCTCGCCGTGGCCGCGCACTTTCAATCCATCGAGCAGCAGCAAGCCGAGGCCGCCCATGCTGGCGAACTTCCCGCCGATCTGGAAGAACAGCCCGGCGAGGCCGCTCAGCTGGCCTCCGAGGAAACGGTGACGGAAGAACCGCCGGCTGCCGAGGAGCAGGGCGAGGCGGTTGAGGGACAGGCCCGGGCCGTATCGGAACCAGAGGACTCGGCAATTGCGCAGGAAGCCGCTCCCGATCACGCGGCTCCGGCAGAATCGGAATCTTCCTCCGAAGAGCCCGCTCGCGCCGAACACACTGGAGAGGAACCGAAAGAGTAATCAACCGACGAATGACGGACATCAATCAAATCCGCATCAACGAACTGGCCCGCGATCTCGAAGTGAAGGCCAAGGCAATTATTGACTACTTGCCCGAGGCCGGCGTTACTGAGAAAAAGACCCACTCGAGCTCGATCGACGTCGCTGCGGCGGAAAAAGTGCGTGCCCATTTCCGCGCCCTCGCCGCGGCGGAAGCTGCCGCCGAGGCCAAGGCGGAAGCGGAAAAGGTCGCCAGGGATGCCGCAGCTAAGGCGGCGCGGCTTAGGCCGGCGGCGCCCACCGCGCCGCCGGCGCCTCCTGCTGCACCGCCGACCCCTGCGCCCGCAGCTTCGGCTGCTGCGCCGGTTGCTCCTCCCGCTCGCCCATCGGCTCCGCCCGCTCCTCCCAGTGCGCCGGGAGCCGCTGCTCCAGCTCAACCCGCGGCCGTCTTGGTTCCAAAACCATCTCCGAGCCCAGCTCCCGCGCCGCCTGCCGCGGCGCCGCGACCGGCAGCGCCTGCGCCCGTGCGGCCTGCCGCTCCTGGGGCTCCAGCACCTCCAGCGGCTGCGCCCGCTGCCAAGCCATCTCCGGGCCCGGCCCCCGTGCCGCGGCCTGCTGGGCCCATGCCCGTTCGTCCCGGTGCACCCGCGCCACCGCCAGGCGGTGTCGCTCGTCCGCCGATGCGCCCCGCCGCCCCCGGCGGTTCGGGTGCGCCCGGTGCGCCGAATCGTCCGTCAGCCCCAGGCCAGGCGCCAGGTATTGCCGCTCGCTCCGGCGCTCCTGCAGGAGCGCCTCGTCCCGGTGTACCCACTCCCGGTGGCCGCCCGCCCGTGCGTTACACGGGCGCGCGTCCCGGGAGCATGCCCGTTCGTCCCGGTGGTCCCCCTCGCCCCGGCGGTCCGCCGCCTCGGCCCGGCCAGCGTCCCATGCGCCCCGGTAATCCGGTGCTGCCGATGCCCGTCGTGCCTCCGCCAAAGGCGGAGCCCGGCAAGCCCATTTACGAACGCAAGCCTGCCGCCCGCGCTCGCCCCACTCTCGAAAAGCGTTTCGAAGAGGGCGAACGCAAGTTGCATCCGGTTCGCACGCGTCCCGGCGTAACCGAGCGCCGTTCCACTCGCATTGAGCCTGTCGCGCAGCCGCCGCGTCCGCCGCGGCAAATCACTATTACCGAGGGCATCACCGTCCGCGACCTCGCCGAAAAGCTCGACGTCCGCGCCAAGGACGTCCTCAAGGAATTGCTCGATCGCGGTGTCTTTGCCTCCATCAATCAAGCTCTCGATGTGCCCACCGCGAGCAGCCTCGCCGAGGCCTTCAGCGGCGTCGTCACCGTCGTCTCCTTCGAGGAGGAGGTCGTCCAGGAGGTCGCCAAAGAAGAGAAAAAGGAAGATCTTTTGCCGCGGCCGCCCGTGGTCACCGTCATGGGCCACGTCGACCATGGCAAGACCAGCCTCCTGGACGCCATCCGCCAGACCGACGTCGCCGCCGGCGAAGCGGGCGGAATCACCCAGCACATCGGAGCCTCGGTCGTTTCCGTCGATGGCCGCCGCATCGTATTTATCGATACGCCAGGCCACGAAGCCTTCACGCGCATGCGCGCTCGCGGGGCCAAAGTCACCGATATCGTTGTGCTGGTCGTCGCCGCCGATGACGGTCTCATGCCCCAGACGCTCGAAGCCATCGACCATGCTCGCGCAGCATCGGTGCCCATCATCGTCGCCATCAACAAGATCGATAAGCCCGAAGCGCAGCCCGAACGTGTCAAGCGCCAGCTCGCCGATCGCGGATTGATGCCCGAGGAATGGGGCGGCGATACCGTAGTTGTCGAAGTCTCCGCGCGCGCCAAGACCAATATCGAAAAGCTAATGGAAATGATCTTGCTCGTGGCCGATTTGCGCGAATTGCGCGCCAATCCTTCCGCTCCCGCCAGTGGCACCGTGCTCGAGTCCCGCGTCGACCGCGGCCGCGGACCGGTCGCCACCGTTTTGGTTCAGAACGGCACCTTGCACACCGGCGACATCTTCATCGTCGGCGCCGTCTACGGCAAGGTCCGCGCGCTCTTCGACGATCACGGGCATCCGGTCAAGCAAGCCGATCCCTCCACTCCCGTCGAGGTTCTCGGCCTGCAAGGCATTCCCGAGGCTGGCGACCAGTTCCAGGTCGCCGACGAAGCCAAGGCTCGTCACATCGTCGATTACCGGCAGACCAAGCTGCGCGAAGCCTCCCTGGCCCGCACCGCCGGCGCGCGCATCACTCTCGACCAGTTGCATGAGCAGCTGAAGAGCGGCGAAGCCAAGGAGTTGCCCATCGTCGTCAAGGCTGATGTGCAGGGCTCCGTGGAAGTTCTCAGCGAGCTGCTTCCCAAGCTTTCCACCGACACAGTGAAGCTCAAGATCATTCACGCCAGCGTCGGCGCGGTCACCGAAACAGACGTCCTGCTGGCCTCCGCCTCCGGCGCCATCATTTACGCCTTCAACGTCCGGCCGGACCGCAAAGCCTCCGATCTCGCCCAGCGTGAAAATGTAGATATCCGGCCCCATTCCATCATCTATGAAGTTACCGACGAAATTAAGAAGGCCATGGCCGGGCTGCTCGAGCCGGTCTACAAGGAAACCCATCTCGGCCGCGCCGAAGTCCGCAACAGCTTCCGCATCAAGGGCGTGGGCACGATCGCCGGCTGCTATGTTCTCGATGGCATCGTGAAGCGCGATGCCGAGGTCCGCGTGGTTCGCGAAGGCGTGGTCGTCTACACCGGCCGGATCAATTCGCTGCGGCGATTTAAAGAGGACGCCAACGAAGTTCGCTCCGGCTTCGAGTGCGGTATCGGAGTCTCGAATTTCAACGACATTAAAGTCGGCGATGTGCTCGAATGCTTCGCCATGCAGAAGCAGATCCTCGCCGAAGCCACCGCCTGAGCGCTCATAACGGCATTCGCGCGTAAGTAGGTAGCCATGCCTGTCGGCTTGCTGACCTTGGAAATCTACATCCCCGACTCCCACTCCCTGAAAGACAAACGCCAGGTCTTGCGCAGCCTCAAGGATCGCCTCCGCGCCCGCTTCAACGTGGCCGTTGCCGAGCTCGACGGCCAAGACACCTGGCAACGCGCCCAAGTCGGTGTCGTCACGCTTTCCAATAACGCTGCGCACGTCGAGCAATCGCTGCAAGCCGTGTTCGCCGAAGCCGAAAATTTGCTCGGCCGCGACCTCGTCGACCACAATATGGAAGTGCTCTAGGCCATGACCGTCGCGGGACATCGTCACGAACGCGTTGCCGGAGAAATCCGCCACGAAATCAGCGCCATGCTTGCCGGCGAACTGAAGGACCCTCGTCTCGCCGCGGTTTTCGCCACCGTCACCGAAGTGCGCATGTCGCCGGATCTGAAGCAGGCCAAGATTTACGTCAGCGTCATGGGCAGCGAAGCGGAGAAAAAGTCCACCATCAAAGCGCTCACCGCCGCCGCGGGCTTCATCCGCCACGAGCTTAGCGAACGCCTGCAGATTCGCCGCGCCCCCGAACTCATCTTCGTCCTGGACCGCTCCGAAGAGTACGGGCGGCGCATCGACGAACTCCTTCGCAGCACGAAATCCTCGAGCTGAACGAAAGCCGCGTATTTACCTTCCCGCCCGGGAATCCTGAAGCCCGCTCCGCCGCATGGTAAAATAATCGTTCATGCTTTTGGAACGCGCCATCTGAGCATCCCATGAGTCTGCTGATCGCTCTTCCTCTTCTCGTAGCGTTTTTGTGGGCCCAGCGGTATTGGTTCCTGCGCTTGTGGCGGGCTTTCAAGCGGGTCGAATCCCCCATCCTGCGCCGCATCGCTCTCTCTCTCACGCTTTCTACCTTCGCCCTCGTCGCTACGGCGCTCCTCGCGGTCATTTTTTCGGGCCGCCGCGATGTGATCTGGCGCTTTGCCGGATTCGTGGGCGCGATCGGGCTGTGGATCTCCACCGCCTTCTTCTCCTGGTTTTTGCTCCTGCTCATCGCCGGCATGCGTTGGACTTGGCATCGCGCTCGGCGCCTGCCTGCGCTCGGCGATGCGGCAGCGGGCGCGCGGTCGAAACAAGTCCGGCCCGACGCGCGTCCCGATGTTCGCCGCGACGTTCAGTTCGACGTTCAGCTTGACCGCCGCCGCTTCGTTCAGGGCGCCACCGCATTCGCTGGAGCGATTCCCTTCGGCCTGGGCGCCTACGGATTCCTCATCGGCCGGCACGCCTATCGCGTTCACGAAGTCGATCTGCCGCTCGCCGCGCTGCCGCGCGAGCTGGACGGCTTGCGCATCGCCCAGCTCAGCGACATCCACATCGGCAGTTACATGTCCGCCCCCGAAGTGCGTCGCGCCGTGGCCATGGCCAATGAGCTCAACCCCGATCTCTCCATCGTCACGGGCGATTTCATCACCGGCCCGGGCGATCCCCTGGAAGCCTGCATCTCCGAATTGTCCGGCCTGCGCGCGCCTCTGGGCGTATGGGGCTGCAACGGAAACCACGAGATTTATGCCGACGCTCAAGAGGAGTCCGCGAAACTCTTTGCGCGGCACGGCATGAAGCTGCTGCGCCAGGAAAATGCCGAGATCGCCTGGCGCGGCGGAAAATTCAATCTCATCGGCGTCGATTACCAGCTGGCCCGCAGCCGCAGCGGACGCCGCCTCCCTATGCTCGTGGCCGCCCGCCCGCTCATGCGCCCGGGCATGCCCAACCTTCTCCTTTCGCACAATCCCAATTCGTTTCCCCGTGCCGCCGAGCTTGGCATGGACCTGATGCTCACCGGCCACACTCACGGCGGCCAAGTGCGCGTCGAAATTCTCGATCGGCACTTCAGCCCGGCCCGCTTCCTCACTCCTTATGAGGCCGGCTTGTACAAGCGCCCTCTCGGTTCGCCGTCCGCGCTCGATGACGCCGAAGTGTGGAGCGCCCAGCCTTCCGGTCCCGCTTCGCTTGTCTACGTCAACCGGGGCTTGGGCACCATCGGCGCCCCTATCCGCCTCGGCGTTCCTCCCGAGATTTCCCTGCTCACGCTGCGCTGCGTCTGAGCGCTGCATTCCGCAAACTTGACGCCCTCACGCCAGGGGCATAGTCTTGCGCCCAGTTGAACAACTAGCCCGGCGGAGGTCCCTTGCGACGTCATCTCCGGCTTCCCACGATTTCGGCCCTGATCTTCGCTCTGATCTTTGCTCTGACCTTCGCGGGCTCGTTCTCTCTCGCTGACGCGCAAGCGAAGCCCGGCAAGACCCGCACGACTCTCGACGTCTACGTCATCGACGTCGAAGGCGGCAACGCGGTGCTCTTCGTCGCTCCCTCCGGCGAGTCCATCCTCATGGATACGGGCAACGTCCCGCCTGGCGCCGTCCGCGATGCCGGACGCATCATGGCGGCCGTGCGCGACGCCGGCCTCACGCAGATCGATCATCTGATCATCACCCACTGGCACGGCGACCACTTCGGCGGGCTGGCCGAGCTCGCTCCGCAGATTCCCATCCGCGAATTCATCGACCATGGCCCGAACGTGCAGCCCGGCGCAGCCGCCGACGAGTTCTTGCAGAAGACCTATCCGCAGATCATCGCCAATGCCAATGCCAAGCACAGGGTCGCCAAGCCGGGCGACAAGATTCACATGGCTGGCGTCGATGTGTTAGTGGTGGCATCTGCTGGGGAGATCGTCAAAACCCCGTTGCCCGGCGGAGGAAAACCCAATCCCTACTGCGGCGATTTCAAAGCGGGAGAAAACAATGCCGAGGACCCGCAATCGGTGGGCATTCACATTACCTTCGGCAAATTTCGCGCCGTTCACTTGGGCGATTTGACCAAGAACAAAGAGTTCGAGCTGATGTGTCCGAATAACCGCCTCGGAACCGTCGACGTCCTCCTCGGCCTGCACCATGGACAGGCCAGCTCCAATTCGCCCGTCATGGTATGGGCGCTGCATCCGCGAGTAGCCATCATGAACGACGGCACGCGCAAAGGCGGCGAGCCGGAGACGATGCAGACGGTTCATTCTTCCCCGGGCCTCGAGGATCTCTGGCAGTTGCATTTCTCGTTGCTCAGCGGCCAGGAGTACACCCAGCCGGGGATGTTCATCGCCAATACCGTCGACGACCCGCCGCCGGCCATGCCCATCGCTCCCATGCCGGCGCCGCAGCCAGGGCCCGGCACGCCTCCGCCGCCGGCGCACAACGGCACAGCCTATTGGATCAAGCTCTCGGCCCAGCCCAACGGCAGCTTCACCGTCACCAACACCCGCAACGGCTTCTCCAAAACATACAAGCCCGGGCCCGGCCCCAGCTAGCTGCTACCGCTGCGTTTGGGCGGCGGGATTCGAGCCGGGAGCTTCGGCGTTTGAATCCAGGCTTTGCGCCGCGTCTCTTCTGCGCGGCAGATCCCAGATGACGCGGGGCGGGGGATCGGTCTTGCGGCGCAATAGCTCCAGTTCGAGGCTCTGAAGCTCCGCACGACCATGCGCGGCTTGGCTATTCAAGATGAGCTGAGAGATATAGGCCAGGACGACGGCGTCGCGGCGGGGAATGCGCCGGAGGGCGACCATCTTGGCGAGGTTGCCGAGGAAGCGATTGACGGAGGCTGCATCGCCGAAGTCGTTGACGGTCGCGAGAAGTTCGGCGGCAACGGTTTGTCCGGCGCGGTTGCGCCGGAGGAGTTTCTGAGCGTGATGGGCGCAAAGGTCTGCCGTCAACTCGGCCAGGTCACTATCAGCGCTATCAAGGCCCGAACCGAAAGTCTTTTCGGCTGGAGCAATGAACATGCGGCAGCGGTGGCCCCGTGCGTCGATATGTTGGCAGCGGTCGAGATCATCGGCGCCAGGGAGCGTCTCAAGGCTGGAGTTTGGCATGGGAAGTGCGCCCACAGGGGGTACCCCCCTAGTTTTTTCGCAAGGATGTGATTCCATGGGAGTTCCTTTCGCGATTTATACAAGGATATCATTCCAAAGGAGTTAAGTATAAGAGCCGTAAATTCGGAATTGGGGACCCATGGGAAGCGCGAATTGGGGAGGACGGAGCTGAAAGCAGCGGCAAAGACACTGGGACGAACGCCGGCGGCCGAGGCCGGATGAGGTCACGTTCTAATCCGCACATATAACTATTTTAACTCTTGAGTAAAGAGGTCCTGAGGGGCTCTTGTGGAAAAGTGCGCCACGGGCCGCGTCAGCGAGACCGGATACTATCGAGTACTTCGCTTTCGGTTCTTGCTTGTCAACGACTGAAGCAATCGTATTGGCGCTACGGCCGCCACATCTCTTTGTGCCGGATCCGGCATTTCGTCCCACACTCGCCCTTCCAGTTCCCGACCGTTAACGTCCTTTCTTAATCCGCCCCATTGCTTGAAAAAGAAGGGCACCTTCGCCTTCGCACAGTCGTCACGTATTTGACAAACCCATTCTTCCTTCATCGGACGGCAGCGTGGGCCTGATTCTCCACCGACAATCACCCATGAAATGCCCTTCAATGGCAAATCAGGCAGCGCCGCTAATAACGGTTCGAGAGAGAGGAACCTGACGAATGCCGGAAGTGCGCAGAGTTGCTCAATCCGCCAATAAAATCTCGGATTCTCCACGGAGACGCCGAGCCAAACGTTCGGCAAGGGCCAATCGTCGGGCAAGTGATCTTCAACACGCTCTGGACGCTTCGTTAGAATTTGGTATGTGTGTTGCGGCGTCGAACGAATTACGTCCCATGCTCCGTCTCTCCATTCGTCCGCCTCTTCAATAAAAAAGTCGGACCACGAGCATGTGAATATCAGGCGTGGCTCTTTCCAACTCAAGGGAAGTTCAAAGGTTGTTTTTCCACGGACAATCTTGGTCGGGTCCTGACCATAACGATTCTTATCCCGATACATATAACAGTGGGCGCATCCAGCAGACACTTTTTGACAGCCGTGCCACGGGTTCCACGTTGCTTCGGTCCATTCGATTTGTGAAATACGGCCCATCTTTATCTAATCGAATAATTGCGGTTGATTCGTACCGTATTTGAGAACGTCGTCCCACAGGTCAAAGGCTAGTTGGTGTTTCGAGAATAACGCAAGGTGGTAAAGCGTATAATTCAAGTCGGAGCGAATCGGTTTCATTTGGTGAAATGCAACCGGCAGATACCCGATCGCTCCCATTTGCTTACTGAATAAATCTGCGAGGAAACGGGGAAAGGATACTCTGTTAGCCTGCGCTTCTAGCCAACCTGTTCTCCAATTCTGTAAGCCTAAGAAATGATCGATTTTGTGGTTGCTAGGTCGAGCATAGTAAACAGCGGCTCGGTTTCCATCCATATGAAGTGCCAAAGTAAATAGAAAATCCATTCGTCTAGACGCCATACTCTTAATCGTCGAGAATTTAATCGACAGGTCAAATGGATCGACAAGGCACAGGCACAGAACTTTGCTTCCCGATGGAATCCACCTCATCACTTCATGCACCTTCTCGTTACAATCTCCGACCACAAAGCGAACATCTGCATTTGGAAATAGCCGTTTGGTGCGCTGTTGAAGAGCGCCAAGTGATGCTTCGTTTCGCTCGCAAAAGATATATCGGTCGAATGGATCGTCAACTCCGAGCGCAAGCAGCGGCGAACCATAATAAATCTCATCAGTGCCTTTGACTTTGGAAAAACCGGAGCCTGCATAAAGATCGGAATACACACGAATATCCCATCTATTTTTCATGCTTCTTGAGAAGATTTGACTGTATAGAGAAATGAGCCTGTACTTGTCGAGCGCCCATTTCCTTATCGGCGTCATTGTCAAGCCATCACCTTCCGCCTTAATTAGCTGCGGGTGGGTGGATCGGCGGGCCATGTACGGTAGTCTACATGGATTCGCCTAGGCTTCGCCATACCCCGCTCGATTCCTAAGAAGCCCTCCGCGGCGGACCACGAACAATCTGCCTTTCCCAGGTTTCTTGCAGCCCAGGGCGCGTATCCGCCATGCAAGACGCAGAAACTTGCAAGGCGGCGACGTAGAGCATATGACGCGATGCTGATTCCTCGCGGCGTGGCATAGAATGTACAGCAGAGATAAAGGGGGGGCATGGAGATTGGGCAAAATCCGATAACCGTTCCGGCGCTGCAGCAGATGAAGCGCGACGGGCGGAAGATCGTGGGCGTTGTCGCGTGGGATTATCCGATGGCGCAGATCGTGGACCGCGCCGGGGCGGACCTGGTTTCGGTGGGCGACACCGTGGGCGTGAATTTGTGGGGACAGGCAAGCCCGCTCGAAATCACCCTGGCCGAGATGCTGGTGGTGTGCAAGGCGGTGCGCCGCGGCGTCAAGAAAGCAATCGTCAGTTGCGATTTCCCGTTTGGTCCTCTGCAGGAAGGGACCGATAGCGCGGTGCGGGCGGCCATCCTGCTGGTGAAGGAGGCGGGCGCGGACATGGTGAAGCTGGATGGCGCGGCGGACTTTCCGGAGGCGGTGCGCGCCGTGGTTCGCGCGGGGATACCTGTGTTTGCGCAGATGGGCATTACCCCGCAGACAGCAATGCGACATGGCGTTCCGTACAGCGCCGCCTCGAAACCCGGTGCGCAAGTGTCCGTGGACATGACCAAGAAGCTGGTGGAGGAGGCCAAGCGGCTGGAAGACGCCGGCGCGAGTTTGATCGATTTCACAAACTCCGGTCCCGTGGCGGGCGCGGCGGTGGCCGCCGCCGTTGCGATTCCGGTGGTGGGCGGCTTCGGCGGAGGACCGTGGCTCGATGGGCGCATGCGCATGGCGCATGCGGCCATCGGGTATGCGGCGTCTAATCTGGATACGCACACGGAGAATTACGCTAACGTGGCGAGGATCGCGTTCGATGCGATCAGCGCGTACGTCGAGGACGTGCGCGCGGCGCGACAGATCAAGGGCGCGCCGCCGAAGGCCTGAGGCGGCGCGCGGCGCGACAGAGTTCTTTTAGCGCGCGAGCGGACGCTCGCGCTGGGGGCGCGGCGCCGAAGGCGTGACAGCGGCGAAGCCCATAGAAACGAAGGGTGGGGCACCCGCAGAAAAGCGTGACCTAACTGCAGATCCCTCGGCCGCCAAGGGCGACCTCGGGATGACACACAATTAGCCTTTACGGGTTTAGCGATGGGAGGAGTGAAGGGTGGAGACAGTATTGGCAGCGGTAAGAGTGGGGCCGAGCAAGACGCAGATCCGCGATTTCCCCATGCCGGATATTCCGGAGGACAGCGCGCTCGTGAAGATGGAAGTGGCCGGCATCTGCGGCACCGACGTGAAGATGTACAAGACGCCGCCTTCCGAGAGCACGCCCGTGATCATGGGGCACGAGAATATCGGCACCATCGCCAAGGCGGGCCGCGAGTTCACCCGGCGCAAGGGGTTCAAGGAAGGCGACCTGGTGTTTGTGGAGCACTACGTGATGTGCGGCAAATGCGAGTGGTGCCACGCGGGCCAATACCGGCACTGCGAAAATACCGACTGGCGCTATAACCCGGACGCCATACGCTACGGCTACACGTCTTCGGAAAAAGCGCCGCATCTGTGGGGCGGCTTTGCGCAGTACCTCTATCTGCCGTGGAACGCCGTGGTGCACCATGTGCCCAAGGGCGTTACGCCGGAACTGGCCGGCCTGGTGACGCCGATGGCCAACGGCGTGGAATGGTCTTTGTTCGATGGCGGCGTGGGCTACAACTCGACCGTGCTGATTCAAGGCCCAGGCCAGCAAGGCTTGTCGCAAACCGTGATCTGCAAGCAGGCGGGCGCGTCGCTGATCGTTCTCACAGGTACTTCCAAGGATGCCGCGCGGATGGAGGTGGCCAAAGCGCTGGGCGCGGATCACGTGATCGACGTGCAGAAAGAGGACGCCCTGGCGCGCATTATGGAGATCACCGGCAGCAAGGGCGTGGACGTGGTGCTTGATTGCACCGCGGGCGCCGGCACGACTCCGATCCTGCTCGGCGTGGATGCGCTCAAGCGCAAGGCGGGGACGATGGTGGTGCAGGGAGAGATGACGGAGTTCCCGAATTTTCCGCTGGGGAAGGTGACGGTGAAGGCCGTCACCATCAAGAGCGCGCGCGGCCATAGCTACAAAGCCTGCGAGCTGGCCTTGGCCCAGCTCGCGTCGCATCGCTTTCCGCTGGAGAAAGTCACCACGCATACGTTTGGACTGAAGGACGTGGACCTGGCCATCAAGTCCGTGGGCGGCCATGGCGTGCCCGACGTGATTCACGCTTCGCTCATGCCGTGGAAGTGAGCGAAGCGGCAAGAGAGCCGCGAGCCTGCTGGACTTGGACGGACTTTAGAACGAAACTGGCACGAAACGCGCGACGGCGGAGGTGAGAGCGATGGGGAGAGTTTGCATCACGATAGCCGGCATATCGATTGGGGCTGGGCTTCTCTTGTCGCTCGCCTTTGGAGCGCGCGCGAGAGCACGGCAGGCGCCGGAGAAAAATGCGCATGCGCTCCAGTATCCCGGCGAAAAGCACCTGGCTAACATCCGGCAGCTCACCTTTGGAGGCGAGAGCGCCGAGGCCTATTTTTCGGCCGACAACAAATTTCTGACGTTTCAGCACCAGGGCCAGTTTTTCGATCCGGTCACGCACAAGCCCGTCGGCCCGAATATTCCCTGCGACCAGATTTTCACCATGCCCCTTCCCGGGCCGGGCGAGAAGCCCGCGCAAGCAAAAATGCTCAGCAACGGCCAGGGCCGGACCACGTGCAGTTACTTCTTTCCTTCCGGCGACCGCGTGCTCTATTCCTCCACGTTCGCGGCCAATCCGGCGTGCCCGCCTCCGGCGGATTATTCGCTGGGCTACGTTTGGCCGATCTACGACACGTACTCGATCTACACGGCCAAGCGCGACGGCAGCGATATTCGCTTGCTCACTAAGGGCGGCTACAACGCCGAATCAACCATCACGCGCGACGGCAAGCACATCGTCTTCACCTCCACGCGCAACGGCGACCTGGATATCTTCAGCATGGACGCGGACGGCTCCAACGTGAAGCAGCTCACCCACGAGCTGGGCTACGACGGCGGCCCCTGGTGGTCCGACGACGGCAAAAAGATTGTTTATCGCGCCGAGCACCCGCAGACGCCGGAGCAGATCAAGGATTACAAGGCGCTCTACGCGCGGGGCTTGATTCGTCCGGGAAACCTGGAGCTTTGGGTGATGAACGCGGATGGGTCGGGCAAGCATCAGGTAACACGCAATGGCGCGGCGAACTTTGCTCCCTACTGGCTGCCGGATGGCAAGCGCATCGTCTTCTCGTCCAACATCACCAATACAAAGGACCCGGCGGGATTCGATATCTATATCGTGAACGAGGACGGTTCCGGGCAGGAACGAATCACCTACTATCCCGGATTCGACGCTTTCCCGATGTTTTCGTCCGATGGGAAGCGGCTGGTGTGGGCCTCGAACCGCAACGGCACCGTGGAGCACGAGACGAATATTTTTATCGCCGATTGGGTGCAGTAGATAGACATCAGGCCTGATTGACCATTCAGCGATGGGAGTGTTAGTCTCAGGCCAAGCGGCCGACTGACGCCGATCAGTCTGAGGATCACTAAGTCTGGGGCTTCTAGGGAAAGATCAAACCGTATGTCCACCATAGTCCTTTATTTGGCTTTGCTTTTGGGCTTCCCGAGCCAGCAGCCTGCGCCGCCTTCCGGCCTTTCCGCCGGCAACGCCGCGCCTTCCGCAAAGCTCGACTACGAGTATTTCAAAACAAAGGTCCAGCCGATCTTCCTGGCCAAGCGCGCCGGCCACGCGCGTTGCATCTCCTGCCACGTGGTGCCCACCGGCGCCATTTTCCAACTGCAGAAGCTCGCGCCGGGGGAGACCACCTGGGACGAGGATCAGTCGCGGAAGAATTTCGAGGCGGTATCGAAGCTGATCGCGTTGCCCGGCAACGCCAAGAGCCCGCTGCTGCTGCATCCTCTGGCCGAAGACGCGGGCGGCGACTTCTTTCATAGCGGCGGCAAACACTGGAATTCGCAGAGCGACCCGGAATGGCAAACCTTGAAAGATTGGATCATGGGCCAGACGAGCAATACCCAGGCGCGCAAATAGCGCGTCACGATTTTTCGTGCGGGGAGACCACCATGACAAAGAAGCAGATAGTTCATCGCAGCTTCGCGCTTCTCGCGGGCTTCGCTTTCTGCGCGCTGATTTTGGGCGCGGCGGCCACCAAGAGCGCTCGGGTCGCTCGCATCATTCAAACCAATAGCGCCGGCGACAACGTTCACATCATCGATCCGGTGACCAATAAAGTGGTCGGCGTGATCGAAGGTATCGAGGTGAACCACGGCGTGGCCGTGGCGCCGGATGGCGCTCGAATCTACATTAGCGACGAAGCGCAGAGTACGCTCGACGTGGTGGATAGCAAGACGCTGAAAGTGATCAAGCGCATCCCGCTGAGCGGCCATCCCAACAATGTCGCCGTCGCTCCCGATGGCCGTCGCGTGTATGTGGGGATCATCCAGGCGCCGGGCGGCGTGGACGTGATCGACACGGCGTCCTTTGAAGACCTCAAGACGCTGCCGACCAAGGGGTCCATACACAATCCCTACGTCACGCCGGACGGCAAATACGTGGTGGCGGGATCGATCGCCGGAAAAACCGTCAACGTGATCGATACGCAGACCGATCAGACAGCCTGGACGCTGCAAATGGACCTGGGCGTCCGGCCGATGGCCTTCTACAAAAATCCCGATGGCTCGACCAAGTGGATTTTCGTGCAGCTATCGGACTTTAACGGCTTCGCCGTGGTCGATTTTGCGACT